>VOFJ01003643.1_pt1 | contig 32784 bp, 70 predicted proteins | sample 5384081 | NCBI WGS metagenome assembly VOFJ01 (sample SAMN12384729, study PRJNA508395) | human gut metagenome | isolation source: healthy gut I | host: Homo sapiens | reverse complement strand
TTCAACAGTAGCTCCAGCTTCTTCAAATTGAGCTTTAATTTTTTCAGCTTCTTCTTTGTCGATGCCTTCTTTAACATTTCCACCATTGTCAGCAATGTCTTTAGCTTCTTTTAATCTAAACCAGTTAAATCTCTAACTAATTTAATAACAGCAATTTTGTTAGCTCCAGCAGCAGTTAATACAACATTAACTTTTGATGGGCCTTCTTCTACAGCAGCTACTGCAGGACCAGCAACAGCAACAGCTGATGGGTCAACACCATATGCCTCCTTCATTGCGTCAACTAATTCTTTAATTTCAAGAATAGACATTTCATTTAGTGAATTAATAAATTCTTCTTTTGTTAATTTAGCCATTTTAATTTCCTTCCTTTCTTATAACTATATTTTTATTAATTTTTCTTCTTTTTTGTTTAGCATATAAATCTAAACAGATAGATAAATCTTTAACAGTACCCATAAGTCCTGCAGCAAGCATTGTAAGTAATCCCTCTCTTGATGGAATAGCAGCATATTTAGCAAGCTCTGAAGCTTCAGCTACTTTTCCTTCAACAATACCAGCTTTAATTCAAGATTAGTATGTTTTTTTTAGCAAACTCACTAATAACCTTAACAGGAGCAAGTTCATCGCTAGAAAAACTAATCGCAGATGGTCCTTCTAAGAACTCATCTAACTTAATATCTAAACTATTAACAGCTCTTTTTTACTAAAGTATTTTTATATACTTTGTAATCAGAACCAGACTCTCTAAGAGCTCTTCTAAGTTCAGTTACTTCAGCAACATTAAGTCCTCTTGGATCAAATACAACTACTGATTTAGCATTTTCAAACTTACCTTTAATCTCATCAACTACTAAAGATTTTTTGCTCTAATATTTTTTGCATTTGCCATAGTATCAATCCTTTCCTATACCAAAATAAAATCCCTCTACATCGAGGGATAAAAAAGAACATTTCTTATTCCTCGGTAAGATTTTCAAGCATTACTGCCCTTACTGTCTTTGGCATAATATTTTCTCAAACAAACTTATTATATATTAAATATTATTATTTGTCAAATGAATTTAAATCAATTTTAACACCAGGACCCATAGTTGAAGAAATACTAACATTCTTAACATATGTTCCTTTTACAGCTGAAGGCTTAACTTTCATAATAGCCTCAACGAAAGCTTTAAGATTCTCTACTAATTTAGCATCATCAAAACTTGCTTTACCAACGATTCCGTGTACATTTCCGAAACTATCAGTTCTGTAATTAACTTTACCTTTTTAGTTTCTTTCCAATAGCTTTAGCAGTATCCATAGTAACAGTACCTGTCTTAGGGGTTAGGCATTAAACCTTTAGGTCCAAGTAATTTACCAATTTTACCAAGCATTGGCATCATTTCTGGAGTAGCAATAATAACATCATAGTCAAACCAAGATTCTTTTTCAATTTTTTTTGAATCATATCAAGATCTCCTACAAAGTCAGCACCTGCTTCTTTAGCAGCTTTAGCTTGATCTCCTTTAGCAAGAACTAAAATTCTTTTAGTCTTACCAGTTCCATTAGGTAAAACAACTGCTCCTCTTAGTTGTTGATCATTCTTTTTAGTATCTAAGTTCAAATTCATAGCTACTTCAATAGTAGAATCAAACTTAGCATTAGAAGTCTCTTTAACTAATTTAACAGCCTCAATTGCAGAATATGCTTTATTCTTATCAAGTTTTTTCTAAATTAGAAACATATCTTTTACTTCTTTTCATTCGTCTTCCCTCCTTATGTGGTATTTGCGGACTAAAACAATATCCTTCCACATAGGTATAAACCTATATGACATATTAATTATTTTTATTATTCTTCAATTTTAATTCCCATGTTACGGGCAGTACCTTCAACTATTTTCATAGCTTCTTCTACTGTATAAGCATTTAAATCAGGTAACTTAGTTTCAGCAATCTCTTTTAATTTATCCTTAGATAAAGTTGCAACTACTTCACCCTTACTAATCCAGATTTAATCCCAGCAGCCTTCTTAAGTAAGAATGCAGCAGGTGGAGTCTTAAGTACAAAGTCAAAACTTCTATCATCATAAATAGTTATTTCAACTGGAAGTACATCTCCCATCTTATCTCTAGATGCATCATTAAATTTAGTACAAAATTCTTGTAAGTTAATTCCTGCTGGTCCAAGTACAGTTCCTACTGGAGGAGCTGGTGTTGCTTTTCCTGCTGGAATTTGTAATTTAATTTTCTTAGTAACTTCTTTAGCCACGAAAAACACCTCCTATTAAAATTTCTTTTTTTCGCGTGTGGTCCCATCGGCCAGTCCGCCTTCCACTTACTAACATAATAATATGTCTCGCACCGATAATGATATCACACTTTTTTAAAATTACAACTATTTTTTTTATTTTTTTTCTACTTTATGTTTTATTTTAATCATATTACATAGTTTCTACTTCTTGCATATCAACTTCAACTGAAGTTTCTTGACCAAATAAATCAACTAAAACAGTAAGCTTTTGCTCTTTTAGATCAACACTATCAATCTTAGCCATCATATCTTTAAATGGTCCAGCAATAATCTTAACTTTCTTACCTTCAGTTAAATCTTTACTAATATCTACTCTACTCATTCCCATACTATTAAGTATTCTATCAACTTCTTGAGGAAGAAGCGGAATAGGCTTAGCACCCTTACCAGATTATCCTATAAATCCGGTAACACCTTGAGTATTTCTAACAATATACCAAGCTTCATCAGACATAACCATTTCTACCAAAACGTATCCTGGAAACATCTTCTTGACTTTTTCTTTTTTAACACCATTTTTATACTCTATTTCTTTTTTGTTCTGGAACAATAACCCTAAAAATATTTTCTTGTAAATCCATAGAGTTAATTCTCATTTCTAATTTTTTCTTTAACCTTATACTCATGTCCACTTACAGTATTAACAACATACCACTCTTTTTTTTCATTATAAACTACTCCTTAACACAGCTACTAGTAAATCAATTAAATAAAAAGAATACACCAAAGAAAATCATAAATGCAATTGTTGATGTAGCATATTTAAGTAAATCTTTTTTACTAGTCCATTTAATTCTAGATACTTCTTTTTTTAACACCTTTAAAATATTCAACCATTTTCAAATCCTCCCAACATTTGATTAAAATAAAAACACCTTTCGGTTGACATAACTATACCACAATATATATATATTTGTCAATTATTTTTTATTACTTTTCTTTTTATTTTTCTATAGTTTGTCAAGACTAAGGTCTTGGCAAATAGTTTTTGAGCTTGTAATCTCAAAACTAAAACATTCTTGTTCTAACATATTCACAGTCAAAATTTATATACTTATAACCTTATCAATTAATAAAAATATATAACATTAAAAATATAAGATAGGTCGTAAATAATAAAAAAAAGAATCTATCAATAATAGATTCTTAATTATCAAATGGCGGCCAATGTAGGGCTCGAACCTACGACCTATCGGTTAACAGCCGAGTGCTCTACCGACTGAGCTAATTGGCCAGTACTTCCACAAGACTTCTTAATTATATAACACTTTTTTTAATTAATCAAGTACTTTTTTTAACTTTTTAAATATTTTTTATGTATTTTTTTAATAAAAAATACCAAAAAGAAGAAAAAGTTTATCAACAAAACTGTTGATAAACTTATAATTTTTTAAGTTCTTCACCAAGTACCATATTAGTAACTCCAGGATTTACTTTACCAGAAGTTTTCTTCATAATAAGTCCCATAATGAAACCATTTACATTTTTTGCCAGACTTAAAATCATCTATAACTTTAGGATTTTCATTAAATACTTCATTAATAATTTTTTCTAATTTCTTCCTTATCACTTATTTGTGTGCCAATAGATTTAGCAACCTCTAATACATTTTTATCTTCATCTAAAGCTTTAGTAAATATATCCTTAACCTGTTTATTAGAAATCTTACCATCACTCATCATTTTAATAATTTCACTAAAATCTTTTGATTCAATATTAATATCTGCAATATCTTTATAATTCTTATTCAAATATCCAAGTAAAAAACCAACCACTACGTTAGAAGTTTCCTTAGGATTAGAACCATAACTAATAACACTTTCAAAATAGTCAGATAACTTCTTATCCTTAGTAAGCGTACTAGCATCAATATAACTAATACCATACTCATCAATATATTTTACACTTTCTTTCATATTCAAGAACAGGCATATTCTTCTTTATATCATTAATAAACTCTTCTCTTAATTTAATCGGAGGAATATTAGGTTCGATATAATACTTATAATCAATAGCATCACTCTTTTCTCTCATAGATACCGTAGTTTTACTAGCCTCATCATATCTTCTAGTTTCCTGTTTAATGATACCACCTGACTCAAGTATTTCCGTCTGTCTTTTAATTTCAACATCAATAACTTCCTTAACAGTAGAAAAAGAATTAATATTCTTCATCTCAGTTCTAGTACCAAGTTTACTATCCCCTTCTTTTTTCATAGAAACATTAACATCTACTCTAATCTGACCAAGATCAGCTCTTGCATCCCTAGCATCCAAATATAAAAATATATTTCTAAGTGCTTCTAAGTAAGCAATAGCTTCTTTTGAAGAACTAATACAAGGCTCAGAAACAGTCTCTAAAAAGAGGTACACAAGCTCTATTATAATCAATTAAAGAATAAGTACTTAAATGATCCATATTCGCCGTATCCGCTTCCAAATGCGTATCATGAATATCTATCTTCTTATGAACTCCATCGACATTAATCATAACAAAACCATTAGTACCAATAGGATTATGAAACTGTGTAATCTGATATCCCTTAGGTAAATCAGGATAATAATAATTTTTTCTATCAAAAGTAAGTTTTTCAGGTACTGTAGAGTTTAAAGCTAAAGCAACCATAATACTCTTTTTAACTGCCTCTTTATTAACACAAGGTAAAATACCAGGATAACCAATATCAACTACTGATAAATTAGTATTAACATCTCCATTACCATTTTTACCAGTACTAAAGTTCTTACTATTACTCTTAAGTTCGCAGTGAACCTCAAGCCCAATAACCGGAATATACTTACTCATCTTTAGCCACCATACCTTTACATCCAAGTACTTCTTCTATTTTATTAGCCATATTAAGTACTAAATAATCTTCTCTTGCTCTACCAGTAATATTTACACTAACAGGCATATTATTAACAAAACCGCTAGGAATAGAAATACTAGGAAATCCTCCAAAATTACCAATAACAAGATGATTGCCAAGAATCAAATATTCATCCGATAATTTATCACTAGCTTTATCAAATAATGGAGCAATATCACCACTCGTAGGCATAATAAGGCCATCATACTTTTTTAAATAATTCATTCATTCTATCAACAATAAGTCTTCTAACTCTAGAAGCATTTAAAAAATAATTTTTCTTGATTCTCTTTTTGAAGAACATAACTACCAATAACAAATCTTCTCTTAATAAGTTCAGAAAAACCTTCTGTTCTCGTCTTCATCATAATATCATAAACATTACTTGCTTCTACTCTACTACCAAATGGAATACCAGTTAAATTAGAATTATTACTAGTAGCCTCTGCACAAGAAATAACATTATACACAGGATATATAGCTTCAAGCAATTCCTTACCAAAAGTAACTTCTTCTACTTCAAATCCTAAAGATTTACATTTACTAATAACTTCTTTAAAATTGTCCATAATATTTTTTAATTCATCATTATCACTAGTTATATCCATAACCTCTTTAATATAAAAAATAATTTTTACCTTTAATATCATTATCTATATTATCAACATAAGAAATATCTTCGTCAGGTAAACTAGTCATATCCTTTTCATCATGACCTTTAACTATATCCATAACATAACTTACATCTTTAACACTTCTAGCAAATACTCCAAGATGATCTAAACTAGAAGCAAAAAGCAAATAAACCATATCTAGATATTCTACCATAAGTAGGTTTATATCCAACTACTCCACCATAAGCAGCAGGTTTTCTAATAGAATCACCTGTATCAGAACCAATTGCAAAAGGAACAATACCAAGAGCAACTGAAGCAGCACTACCAGCAGAACTACCACCAATCATTCTTTCCTTATTCCAAGGATTTCTAACAATACCAGTGTGTCCAGTAGTACCTGTACCACCCATAGCAAGTTCATCAAGTACAGTTTTTACCCATAAGTACAGCACCTGATTCCTGTAACTTCTTATAAATAGTGGCATCATATAAAGGAATATAATCTTTAAGTATATTTGAAGAAGCAGTAGTAAGTATACCTTTAGTATAAATATTATCTTTTAAAGCGTAAGGGATTCCTCTAAGTATACTATTTTCTTCTATTTCTTCCTTTTTATCCATAATTGTAACAAACGAGTTATATTCATCTTGATATTTTTTAGCCTTACTAGTAGCTTCATCAAATAGCACTTCACTAGTAACATTGCCATTATCTAAATTATTTCTAATTTCATCAATAAGCTTATTTGTCATTATTCCACCACCTTAGGAACCTTTACCCTATTATCTTCATAATCTTTAACATTAATTTTCATATCATCAAAAGTAATTTCATTATTACATACATCTTCCCTTAAATAATCATCATTTAATTCTAAATCAAAAGGAAATGTCATTGGTTCCACTTTATCAATATCTTTAATATTGCCAATTAAATCCATTTGTTTAAGAATAACATCAAATTCTTTTTTAAAGTTTCATACTCATCATCATTCATTTCAAACATAAGTTTTTTAGCTAAACTTTCTAACTCACTTTTTGATATCATAACTTCCTCCATTCAAATCATTAATATTATAGCAATTTTATACCCAAAAAACAAGAGACTTTTTAATCTTCTCCCTCAAAAAGTCTCTTTTGCATACCATATGGATTATCTAAATACAATCTATAGAGATTATATATTTTTTTGTATCTTCATATTTGGTAATTTTAAAATTATTATCTAAATCCAGTATTACTCCCTTATAATAAGAAATCAAAATAGGAGAATGTGTTGCTATAATAAATTGACATCCTCTTTTTACTAAATCATCTATCAAACATAAAAGAGACATTTGTCTTTCTGGTGATAAAGCTGCCTCCGGTTCATCTAAAATATACAATCCATTATCACCAAATCTATTTTTAACAAGTTTTATAAAAAGATTCCCCATGTGAACAATTATGTAAATTTCCTCCATAATATTTATAAAGACTAAAATATTGATCTTCTTCAAATACTAATCGTTGCACTTCTGAAGAGAAATTATAAAAACTCTCTGCTCTAAGAAAAATTTATTTTCAGGATAGTTATGTCTAGATATTTTAAATAATTAGACAAATTTGAACTGGTATTTTTAGTAACAAAATTAAAATTCTGCGTACCACCTTCAGCATTGAGTCCCATTGCCACCGCTATTGCTTCTATAAAAGTAGATTTGCCAGTTCCATTTTCACCCACAAAGAAAGTAACTGATTCTGTAAATTTTAATTCTTCAAAATTTTTAATAATTTCAATATTAAAGGGATATTCCTCAAAGCTACTTATTTTATCTCTATTAAGACTTATCTTATCAATAAACAAATTTGTTTTCAAAATAATCACCTCTAAAATAATTATATCAAAAAATATCTATTTTTTACATAGAATAGTCAAAATCAGATAATAATTATTTCAATCTTGGTAATAATATTATCATAGTATTACAAATAAAAAAAATAATTTATTATAATAAAAACTAGTTTTTGAGGTAAAAATGAAGTTAGGTGAAAAAATAAAATATCTAAGAAAAAGTAAAGGGATATCACAAGAAGAATTAGCAACAATGTTAAAAACTAATAGAAATTTCTTATCTAGAATAGAAACAGGAAAATCGGACCCAAATGCTGGTATACTAAAAAAGTATTGCTCAAATTTTTAATGTTGATTTAAACTCACTATTAGACATAAATAATAGTGAAGAACAAGGTATTGATAAAATAAAAATACATAACAGAAAATTGTAAAATACTTACAGGACAAAGACTTAGAATTTATTGTAAGAATAATGTCTGTAATGCGTGAAGAATATGTAAAAATAAATACAGACATAGATTAAGAATGATATTTTTATCATTCTTTTTATATACTTTAATATGAGTAATAATAAAGATCTTTTAAAAGAAGTAAATATAGATATTGTCTTTTTTTCTTTTTTAATAATAGTTAAATCATTAATTTCCTTTTATATAATAAACAGAAAAAAAAAAAAAAGCATCTTAAATATTCCCAGTATAACCAACAAAGAAGCTAATAAATTATATTATTATAATCGTAGGCTAAATGTTATAATAGCTATTTATTTCTTTATAAATGCCTATAACAATTATCAAGATAGTGATCCAAATGACAATACTGGAGAGAGATACTTACTTGCTGCAACATTCTTTATATTAATTGGTTCTCTTTTTATATTTACCATTAGGAAATAGTAACTTAATAATAGAAAATTAGTATAAAAATATTTTCCTATTCCATAATAAAAAAAAAAGGAAGATATATATGCTATCAAAATATTATTTAAACGATTACTTTCCTCTTATTGATTCTCCACTACTTAAAGAAAAGAGAATATATGAAAACAGATATAAGAGAAGAAGTAAATAAATACATTATGGAAATAGATTTACCAGGATTAAAAAAGAAGATATACTAATAAATTATGAAAATGGTTACTTAACAATTAAAGCAGTTAAAAAAAAAAGTAGAACTAAAAACAGAAGTATATGTAAGAAGAGAAAGATTTTATGGTGAAGTAAAAGAAGTTTCTATATCGGAGAAAAAAAAAAGAATCCGATATAAAAGCCAACTACGAAAATGGTATTTTAACTATATCTTTTCCTAAAGAAGAAACCCCTAAAAAGAAATACCAAACATAACTATTAAATAGACTAGTAAAAAAAACTTCTAGTCTATTTTTAAATATAATGGTATAATTAACTTGAGGTGCAAAAATGAATATAAGTAATAAATGGAAAGATTATGAATGTATGAAAACAGGAAACGGAGAAAAATTAGAAAGATGGAAAAAATATTATTCTAATAAGACCAGATCCACAAATAATATGGAGTAAAAAAGGAAAAAATGGAATAGCTTTGATGGCCACTATCACAGAAGTAAAGAAGGCGGAGGTTCATGGGAATTTAGAAAAAAATTACCAGAATATTGGACTGTAAATTATAAAGATTTAACATTTAAAGTATCTCCAACTAATTTTAAACATACTGGTATATTTCCTGAACAAGCAGCAAATTGGGACTTCATTCAAGCCAAAGTAAAAAGAGTACAAAGAAAATCATAACGAAATGAAAGTATTAAATCTATTTGCTTATACAGGATGTGCTACCATGGCAGCTTCAAGTGCCGGAGCAGATGAAGTAGTTCATGTCGATGCCTCTAAAGGAATAAATGAATGGGCCAAAGAAAACATGAAATTATGTCACTTAGAAAATAACAAAATAAGATTTATAACTGAAGATACTATTAAATTCTTAGAAAGAGAACAACGAAGAGAAAGAAAATATGAAGGTATAATTATGGATCCGCCAAGTTACGGTCGTGGTCCTAATAAAGAAGTATGGAAATTTGAAGATGATTTTTCAAATTTATTAGATAACGTAAAAAAGTTTTATCTGATGATTTCTCATTCTTACTAATCAGCTGCTACACAACTGGTATAAGTCATATTTTCTCTTGAAAATATCTTAAAGCAAAAAATTTTCCTAACTGCAAAATAGAAACTGGTGAAAACTGTCTACCTGTAACTGAAGACAATCTAATATTACCATGTGGAATATATGGAAAAGTTACCAAAAAATTAATATAATATATGAAGATAATCATCTTCTAGTAGTAGAAAAGCCAGTTAATATACCAGTTCAAGAAGATATAAGTCAAGATATAGATATGATAACATTATTAAAAAAATATCGTATTAAAAAAAGAAAATAAAAAAGGTGATGCCTATATAGGTTTAGTTCATAGACTAGATAGACCGGTTGGCGGAATTATGGTATTTGCCAAAACTTCCAAAGCAGCTTCTAGACTAAGTGAAGAAATAAGAAATAATAATTTTCATAAAACATACATTGCAGTAATTCAAGGTACCATGCCTAAAGAAGGTAAGTTAGAAGATTATCTAATCAAAGACAATAATAAAAAATATCAGTTATATAGCCACTAAAGATAAAGGCAAATATTCTGCCTTAGAATACAAAATTCTAAATACCAAAAATAATTTATCATTAGTAAAAATAAATCTAATCACTGGTCGTTCCCATCAAATAAGATTACAATTTGCTAGTAGAAACCATCCCTTATTAGGAGACTCAAGTATGGAAATAATCCAAGCAATATAAATATAGCTTTATTTGCTAAATCAATAACTTTTACTCATCCAACTACCAAAGAAAAAATTAACATTTACTCTTGATATTCCAAATAGATATCCATTCAACATATTTTTTTTAAAAATCACATAATTATACCATATTTAAATTCTATAATTATAAGCAAGGAGGAAAATAAAATATGAATAATAATATAATAACTTACGATTTACTAATATGGATAGGACTACTCATAACAATAATATCACAAATATTAGTATCGGCATCCTATAGTAGATTTAAAAAAAAAATTAAATAATAAAGATATTACTGGCTTTGATGCTGCTAGAAAAATATTAGATAAAAATCGATCTTAAAGATGTAATGATACTTGAAACAAAAAGGTAATCTAACTGACCATTACGATCCAACCAGAAAAGTAATTAGATTATCCACCGATATCTACCATGGTTCAAGTATAGCATCAGTTGCTGTAGCAGCCCACGAATGTGGTCACGCTATTCAAGATAAAGAAAACTATAAACCAATGCGAATAAGAAGTAAAATAGTCCCTACTGTTAATTTATGTACAAAACTTGGTTATCTTGCCATTGTAATAGGAGCAATCTTCTCATACAAATTAATGGAAATAGGTATAATTTTGTTACTTGCCCTATTAGTTTTTCAATTAATAACTTTACCAGTAGAATTTAATGCTTCTAGTAGAGCCTTAAAAGAGTTAAAAAAAATTAAAATTATTAGATAACGAAGAAATTCCTAATGCTAAAAGCATGTTATCAGCAGCAGCTTTCACATATGTCGCATCCATGTTATCAACACTATTAGAAATACTAAGATATGCTTTAATATTTACAGATAGAGATAACTAATTCTTTTTCTTTTTATATTTTTATATGATATAATAATCCGTACAAGGGAGGTAATTATGAAAGAAAATTATTATAAAAAAATTTATAAACTTTTTAAAAGAACACAATTTATATGATGAAAATGCCATGGAATACTTACACCAAAATGGCATCTTCTTCGACTATAGTGAAGAGAAAGATAGAGATTTCATTGGTTGCCGTTTTGCAACAAATAAAAGGAAAATATTAAAATGTATTATTCTATGTGTCCCAAATATTAGAGACGAAAAGACACATTAATAATTAATATACATGAATACACACATGCACTTCTATATTATAAATATTTAGGTAAAAAAGTAGACATTAAAAATAGTAGTATCGAAATACTACCAATGATGTATGAAAAATTATATATTAAAGAAAGTAATAGTCAATTATGTAAAGAATATATTGAATATTTAGATTCTCAAATAACAGAAAAAAGTGACTTAAAATATAGAGTAGCCATAAATGCCCAACAAGAAATGTTAGATTTTTATAGTAAAGAGAAAAATCCTGATAAACTAGAAGAACAATCAAAAAAAATAGCAAAAAAAACTAACAAAAAATTAGCAAAAATAATACAAAGCACAATGAAAAATTGTGCTTAATATTTTATATAAAAAAGAAGGAATAAAAATGAAAAAAAAAATAAAAGAGAAAACAAGAAAAAAGAAAAACATATTAAATATTGTATTTTCAATAATAACAATAACATTTATAATATTTCTTAAAATAGTAAATATATTGCCAACACTATATTTCATAATAGTATCAATAATTATATTATTATTTACTATATTACTTCTAGTTCTAAATAAAAAGAAAAAAAAAAGATAGGTTATATACTAAGTATCCTCATAATACTAATATACTTATTATTATCATACTATCTAGGTATAACCAAAAACTACTTTTAGTTCTTTTTCCAAAATGCATTATAATGAAGACACATATTTAGTATTAGTAGATAAAGATTCACCATATGACAAAATAAAAAGATTTAAGTAATAAAAGTATTGGTTATATAAATAGTGAATTAAAAGGATATGAATAAAGTACTAGAAAAAAACTAGATAAAGAAGTAACTATGAATAAAGAAGAATATACTGATTATGATAAACTATTTAGCGATTTAAGTAACAATAATATTGATTCACTATTGATAGATGAAAGTTACTATAATATAAAAAAGCAGAAGAAACTGGAACAGATAATTATAAAATAATATATAAAATAAAAATAAGAAGTTTAGTAAAAAAAAGTGATACCAAGGAAGTTGATATAACTAAAGATCCATTTACTATTTACATAAGTGGTATTGATACCTACGGTAATATTGAAACAGTATCACGTAGTGATGTAAATATATTACTAACTGTCAACCCCACAACTAAACAAGTACTATTAACATCAATACCAAGAGATAGTTATGTTCAGCTAGCGGGTACAAAAGGTTATAAAGATAAACTTACACATGCTGGAAACTATGGTGTAAACATGTCAATTGATACTATTAAAAATTTGCTAAATATTGACATAAATTATTATATTAGAGTAAACTTCTCAACAGTAGAAAAAATAATAGACTCCCTTAGAGGAGTAGATGTTTATTCAGAATACTCATTCGTATCATATATAGATAACTATAAATTCTATAAAGGATATAACCATATGAATGGCAAGCAAGCATTAGCCTTTTCAAGAGAAAGAAAAACATTACCTAGTGGTGATATAGATCGTGGAAGAAATCAAGAAGCCGTAATTGAAGCCATAATTAGAAAAGCCACTAGTAGTGAAATAATTTACAACTATCCAACTATTCTTAAAAATACTAAGAATACTTTCCAAACAAATCTAACTGATAAAGATATAACTAGCTTAATAAAAAGAACTTACTAATTTAGGGAGGATGGAATGTAACATCAAATGTCATAACAGGAGAGAAGGAAAATTAGATTATACATATTCTTATCCAACCCAAAAATTATACGTTATGAATATAAATAATGAAAGCTTAAATAAAACTATCAATTTAATAAATAAAGTAATAAATGGTGATAAGTTAGATAGTTCTTATGGCCAGCCAGGAAATATTAAAAATCCCGATAAAGTAATAGTTACAGAACCTAGTCAAGATACTGAAAAGCCAAAAAGAAGATAGTAAAGATAATGATACAAAAAGATAATGTAACTGATAATACTAAAGACCCACTAGATGATATCTTACCAGATGATGATAAAAAGCAAAGATAATAATGATAACACTAGTAATAACAATGAATAACAATGACAATGAAGAAAATAACAATGATAACAATGAAGAAAATAATGATCAAAAAGATGATAATCTTAAAGATATCTTACCAAATGAAGAAAAAGCAAATAACCCATAATTTGCTTTTTTTCATATCTTATGATAAAATTATTTCGGTGAGAAAAAATTATGAAAATTAATACAATCGAATTAATAATATCAGCAGTACGTGAAAGTCAGTACCCTACAGATCAAAAAAAGAATTCCTACTTGTAGGAAGAAGTAATGTTGGTAAAAGTAGTTTTATTAATTCAATAATCAATAGAAAGAACTATGCAAGAACATCTGCTACGCCTGGAAAAACTCAAACATTAAACTTCTATAAAATAAATGATGAATTCTATCTAGTAGATGCCCCAGGATATGGTTTTGCTAAAGTAAGAAACTCTCTAAAGAAAAAATTTGGTCTAATAATAGAAAACTATTTAAAATCAAGAAGTAATCTTCAAATGGTCTTCTTACTAATAGATTTTCGTCACAAGCCAACTGAAGATGATGTTTAATGTACAATTATTTAAAATACTACAACATACCAGTAACAGTAGTATGTACAAAAAGTAGACAAAGTGTCAAAAAACAATCATCAAAAAACAAAAATGTTATTGTTAAAGAATTAAACCTAAATAATGAAAATGATATTATATTATTTTCTAGTATAACAAAAAAACAGGTAAAAATGAAGTATATGATGAAATAGAGAAATATCTATGATAGAGTTCCCCTTTTCATCTTTTTTTCATAAATTATAATGGAAGTGAAATATGATAATATCACAAATAAGTAAAGATAACTATCAAATAAAACTACCAAGTAAATTAATAAATATTTATGACCATACTGAAATACAAAATATAACTAAAGAGTAATTAAAAAATAAACAAACATAACAAAACTATATGGTCTAGCCATATTAGAAATATATCAAGATATAAACTATGGAACAATAATAGAAATAAAGAATATCAAAAAAAAATCTTTTCTTCTAAAGATGAACTAGAAATAAAAATAACTATTCATACTGATACCCCATTTCTTTATAAAATAGACTATTTTGATATAACCCAAAATAACAAAAGATATATTTTTATTATCAAAATAATTTTTTAGAATTAAAATAAACCTATAAATAAAAGAAAATACCTAGATATTTTAGAGGCATCAGAAATAATATAATGACAATTATAAAGAAATAATAAATGAAGGACTAAAAATAAATGTATAGTATTTTTTTTTTATTTTCTGATATAATACTAAACGAAGAGGTGATTCTACATGAAAGTGCCATCAGTAGCAATAGTCGGAAGACCTAATGTTGGTAAATCAACAATATTTAATAAATTAATCGGTAAAAAAGTTTCCATAATTGAAGACACTCCTGGAGTAACTAGAGATAGAATCTATGGAACTGTAACTCATAATAACTACAAATTTCATTTAATCGATACAGGAGGAATCGACGTATCTGATGAAAAATTTTCAATAATGAAATAATAATTCAAGCAAACATAGCTATTGAAGAAGCAGAAATAATTACTATTTGTCGTAGATGGATTAGAAGAATTAAACCAAAATGATTATGTTATAAGAGATATATTAATGAAATCAGGAAAAAGAGTAATAGTAGTAGTAAATAAATTAGATAATATCAAAAAGAGAAGAAAACATTTATAATTATTATGAATTAGGATTTGAAGAAGTAATGCCTATAAGTGGAGAACATTCTCTAGGACTAGGAGACTTACTAGATAAAAAGTAACTGAAGATTTTAATATCAACTATAATGAAGAAGAAGAACAAGACGATAGAATAAAATTCTGTCTAATAGGTAGACCAAATGTTGGCAAAAAGTAGTCTAGTAAATGCCCTATTAAATGAAGAAAAAGTAATAGTATCTCCAATCGCAGGTACTACTAGAGATGCCATAGACACTGAATTTACTTATAATAAAAAGAAATATGTTGCTATCGATACGGCAGGTATTAGAAAAAAGTGGTAAAATATTTGAAAGAATAGAAAAATATTCTGTACTACGTTCAATGAAAGCCATTGAAAGAAGTGATGTTTGTCTACTTGTTATCAACGCTGAAGAAGGAATAATCGAGCATGATAAACACATAGCAAGTTTATGCCCTTGAAGAAGGCAAACCACTAATAATTGTTGTAAACAAATGGGATACAGTAACTGATAAGAATGATATTAGTACATTCACTAAACTAGTACGCGCAGAATTTAAATTTTTATCATATGCCCCTATTGTATTTGTATCAGCATTAACCAAGAAAAGAATATTCACAATAATGCCTGAGATAGACAAAGTATATGAAAATTCTCATAAAGAAATAAAAACAAATATCCTAAATGATGTTATAAGAGATGCTGTTATGTTAAAAAGCTCCACCATCATATAAAGGTAAAAAGACTTAAAATAACATTTGCTCAGCAAACAGGAACTGTTCCCCCCCTACTTTTACATTATTTGTAAATAGTGATAAATTAATACACTTTTCTTATGAAAGATACTTAGAAAATAAATTAAGAGAAAACTTTGACTTTGAAGGAACACCAATAAAATTAGAGTTCAAAAACAAACATAATTAACCCATTTAAACCTTCTATCATACAATGTATTAGGAGGTTTTTTAATGAATTTTTCTGATAATTTTTTTAAACGAATTGAAAAGAAAACTAACGTCGATAAAAATACTATTCTTGACCTAGCGGATAAATTACAAAAAGGAAATATGAAAGATGAGAAAGTATTACGTGAGGTAATTGGAGATTTATCCAAAATGACAGGAAGAGAGGTATCTAAGGAAAAAAAGAACAAAAAATAATTGAAACAATACTTAATGACAAAGTACCAAATAACTTAGATAAAATGATTTAATGAATAATGTAACCATAGGTATAGTAGCAAGAGATGAAGTATTAAATAATGTTAATTTACAAGTAGTAACAAAAAATAATTTAAAATATATCCACAACAAATGCAACTACATAGCCATACTTAACTACGATAATAGTCCTATCGATACCGAAGTATTAAAATTATGTGATGGAATCATAATTCAAGGTGGGAGTGATATCTATCCATATCATTTTCAAATAGTGGACTATTGTTTTCATCATAACATACCAATACTAGGGATATGTATGGGTCATCAAATACTTGGTTTATATAGTAATAATAGTAATAGCGAAGATGACTTAATAAAAATAAATAATCATTATAATAAAGATAAAAACATATCATAAACATCAAAGAAGACACTATAATGTATAAATTATTTGGGCCAACATTAGAAGTAAATACTAGACATCTCTATGCCATAAATAAAGTAAAAAAACCATTCATCGTATCAGCAGTTTCACAAGATAACATAATTGAAAGTATTGAATACATAGATGAAAGCCATTTTCTACTTGGAGTTCAATTTCATCCTGAAGATTTAGATAATACTGAAGCGCTATATAATTACTTCTTAAAAAAGTATACAAAAAAAGAAAGCACTAACTTTCTTTTTTTTTTAGTTATATTTCATTTTATTAGACATAATATTTAGTGATAAAAAGAAAAAGAGGTATGTAAATGGAAAAAATAGAAGTTATAAAAAAGTATTGGGGCCAAAGATCTGGAGGAGACATATATCTAGGAGTTGTTGGAGCAGTTCGTACAGGAAAATCAACTTTTTATTAGAAAGTTTATGGAAAACTTAATAATTCCAAATATTCAAGATGAATATGAAAGAAAGAGATGCTTAGATGAACTACCACAGGCAGCAGCAGGTAAAACAATAATGACTACTGAACCAAAATTCGTTCCAGCTACGGCAACTAAAATTCAAATAGAGGATTTTTTCTGCTAATATAAGAATGATAGATTGTGTAGGATATGTAATTCCAGCAGCCAAAGGTTATGAGGATGATAATGGTCCAAGACTAGTTATGACACCATGGTATCAAGAACCAATTCCATTTGTAGAAGCTGCAGAAATAGGAACAGAAAAAGTAATTAAAGATCATTCCACCATTGGAATAGTAGTAACAACTGATGGTTCTATTGGAGAAATACCAAGAAGTGAATATCTAGAAGCTGAAAAAACAGTAATTGAAGAATTAACTTCCATAGGTAAACCATATATAGTATTATTAAATTCCACTCATCCAATGCTTCCTGATACTGAAAGACTCGCAGCTAAAATGAAAGAAGAATACAAAGTACCAGTATTACCAATAAACATCGAATCTATGCAAGAAAAAAGATATGTATGGTATTTTAAAAAGAAGCTCTATATGAATTTCCTATAGAACAGATAAAAGTAAATATGCCCGAATGGATAGCGGTCCTAAATCCAGATAACTATATAAAAAGCAGAATATATAACCAAAATAAAAAGAAGCCATAACTGAAGTAAATAAACTAAAAGACATAGATAAAATAAATAATAACTTTTACTGAATCAGAATACATTTCAAAATCATATATATCTGAAGTAGATCCAGCGACAGGTGAAGTCACTATAAATCTAGAAGCCCCCGCAGGATTATACAGCCAAGTACTAAAAAGATACCATAGGGGTTACTGTTGGTACCAAAGCAGACTTACTTTCATTATTCCAAGAATTAAATGTTGCCAAAAAAGAAATATGACCAAATAAAGAGTGCTCTAAAAATGGTTAAGCAAACAGGATATGGTATTGCTTCTCCTACTCTTGAAGATATGAAACTAGATCCACCAGAAATAATAAAACAAGGTTCAAGATATGGTATAAAACTTAAAGCCAAAGCTTCATCAATACACATGATAAAAGTAGATGTTGAAAGTACATTCGAACCTATCATTGGAAGTGAATTACAGAGTAAAGAATTAATAGACTACTTAACTAAAAATGAAAATGAAAGTGGTATTTGGAAAAGTGAAATATTTGGTAGAAGCCTAGATGTTATAGTACAAGAAGGTATCCAAGCTAAACTATCAATGATGCCAGATAATATAAGATTTAAATTATGCCAAACACTAACAAAAATAATAAATAAAGGTTCATCTAATATGATAGCCATAGTAATATAAAAGACTTAATACACGATTAAGCCTTTTTTCATCTTTACTTTAATAACCACTTTATTCTTATTAATTCTATCATTGATTATCTTAGAAAATATAGAATATAATAAAGAACAAAGGCGTAGCCACAAGCATTCCCCATATTCCACCAACACTTGCACCAATAGTTACAGAAAATAGTACCCACATTCCAGGAAGTCCAATAGATTTACCAACTACTTTAGGATAAATAAGATTACCTTCAATTTGTTGAAGGACAATAATAAATACTACAAATAGGATAGCCTTAACTGGACTAATCATAAGAATTAAGAATGCTCCAAGGGTAGTACCAATAAAAGCCCCAAAGATAGGTATCAAAGCCGTAAAACCAAGTAACAACAGATATTGTAGAAGCATAAGGGGAAGTCTAAGAACAAGCATACCAATAAAACATAAAAACACCAAATAATAAAGCCTCTAAACATTGCCCAGTAACAAAGTTAGAAAAAGTTTTATTAGCCAAAGAGTACCAACTGTCATTAATCTTATTAATAGTTTTAGGTTTTAAATAAGCCTTCATAACTTTATTAATCTGTCTACTAAGAGTCTCTTTTTGAGCAATCATATAAATAGCAAATACCAAAGTAATAATACCTTTACTAATAATATTAACAACCGAAGTAGCAACCTCAGTAGTAACAGTAATAACATCCTTAGAATTACCCTTAATATAATCAGTAATAACTTTACCAAAATTATCTAAGTATTCCCCAACCTTGTTAACAGTAGACTCATCAACATCAAACTTATTCAAAATACCAATAATGTCCTCCTTATAAGCAGGAAGTGTATCAGTAAATAAAGAAGCTGAATTCTTAAGTTGTGGAATAAGTAAATTCATAACAAAGAAAATTGTTAAAAATACCAATATCAAACTAAGTGTAATACATAGCGGTCTTTTAATCTTATTCCAAATCTTACTAGGTTTAATCTTACCAAAAATTTTTCTTTTCAATAAAATTATTCAAAACATTAAGTACAAACGCAAGAATAATACCAAGTAAGAATACTGGTGAAAAAATACTAATAACCTTTCCTAAAAAGCAATAATTTTACTAAAATTAACCAAAGCAAATATAACAAGAGCAATATAACTAATAATTATAATAATATCCTTTCTCGTTTTATCCTTCATACTAACATCTCCCCTCAAAAAACAGCCTTATTATACCACAAATAAAGAAAACTTACAATAATATTATTAACAATGAGTAAAAAGTTATACAAGTAGTTAATTTTCGTAAAATAATTACTATAATTTCCTTAAAATACTTGATTTTATTGAGATATTATGGTATCTTTATGTAGTAAGCATAACATATATTGCTTAGAAAAAATAATGGAGGTAATAAAAATGACAAAAGCAGAATTAGTAGATTTCATTGCTGAAAAAGCAGATTTAACAAAAGCTGATGCTGGTAGAGCATTAGAAGCTATGATGGAAGGAGTTACAAACGGTTTAAAAGAAACTGGAAAAGTAACATTAGTAGGTTTCGGAACTTTCACTGCCTAAAAAAAGAGAAGCTAGAACTGGAAGAAACCCTCAAACTGGAGAAGCAGTAAAAATCGCTGCTAGAACAGTTCCTGGATTCAAAGCTGGAAACAAATTAAAAGACGCACTAAACTAATAAAGTGTCAAGAACTTCATTTAAGAAGTTCTTTTTTTTACCCAAAAAAAGAAATAAATTACTTTATTTCTCTACTTAAAGTCTCTACTTTACCAAGTATCATGTCTTCTGAAAAAGACATTAACAACAATAGTTTGATACTTAGAATTCATAGCCTGAAGGATAATAGCCTTACCACTTTTATATAATCTTCTAACAGATAAAACATTACCCTTAACAGCAATAACAATATCATCACCACTATTATAACTATCTTTCTTTCTAAAAATACCCTATCACCCTTCAAATAAATTGGAGCCATCGAATCATCCATCAACTTAATAGATAAATCACACATCTTACTAACTGGCTCGTAGGAGGCATTCCTATAACTATTAACAATCTTTTTCTCCTCTAGAAGTAATATTATTATTACCAGTCATTGTATTAACATAACTACGAATCATTTTCTTCTCAAACAAATCTTTCTCATCCTTAGTCATAGGAATCTCATCAAATACATCAGAGTTAATATTAAAAATATTAGCAATATCAAAAAAATATCTCATAAGGAATATTCAAAGTACCAGTTTCATACTTATGTAAAGTCTGTCTATTCTTCTTATAATTAAGCGCTCTAGCCAAATCCTCTAAAGAATAATTATACTTCTCTCTATATTCTTTCATAATATTACATACAAAAAGGTTTTAAATCATCACTAACTAATTCTTGTTTTCTTGTTCTCATAATACACCTACTTATCTTTCATCTTAACAATTGTATATACAGGAATAAGTCCTATCATACCAATCATAATTTTAATTAAATATCTAATAACAATCATTCCAAATAACAAAGTAAAATCAAATTCTCCAATATAAGAAATAATAACAAAGATAATACTTTCTAACATTTGAATAAATAACATTGTACCAATATTACTAAACCAAAGAATATTCTTACTCCTTCTAACATAGTAATAAACATAACTACTACTCCAAAGCATCAACATAATTGATACAAAACCACCAATAAAAATTCTAATATTATTTATATCATAACCAAATAAACTATTAAAAACCTCATTACTAGTAAGTACATAATCACTATTAATAGTAAGTGACAGTAGTGAAACAATAATTCCCACTACTACATATGCTATCCCACTAGTAGTCATTATTCTCTTAACTTCATCAATACCAAATCTTTGAATAATAATATTATTACATATAAATAATCCAATAATAATAGGAATACCAAGATTTACCTGAAAAGAAAATAAATCTATTGTCTTAAACATAATAATACTAGCTATACTAGACATTAATACCATATATAAATATAAACCATTCTTTTTACCAACTTTATAAAATATAAACATTAGAAAGAAAGTAAAAATAACTTTCTAATAAAATTAATATATAATTCATTACTTCACCTTCTTTACACTAAGTATTTTATTAATAATAAATACATATATAATCATAATAATACTCTTAATAAAATAATTCTCTATAGCAATAATAATAGCCTTATCAAATCTAATAAGAAAAGCATAACTAAAATAAATAAAGATAAAAAGTATCAATAAACATAAGTCCTACAATAGTAGCAATAATCTTAATATTTTTCTTTTCTTTTTCTTCTTTTAATGTCTTAAAACAATAACCACCTAAATATAAAGTAACAATCATTGCTATTGGATAAGTAATAAACATAACTAAATTATCTAAAACCAAACTTTGATATAAAGAAGAAGTTTTATCATATATCGAAGGAATCATAAAAGCATTAGATAAAAGAAACATATAAAGTACAACATTAGTAATTAATACTAACATACTAAATTTCTTATATTCTTTAACATCATATCTCTTAATAAAATAATATAAAATAGCTAATAAATAAACCACTACTAAATATAATACTAGGATTAATATTTAAACCAAATATATTTATTAATTTAAAAGACATTAGAAAAGAAATAACTGTATAAATAACACCCAAAAAATAAAATTCATACTTTCCAAAAATATTTATGTACTATATATATAAGTCCCATACAAATAACTATAAATAAAAAGAAATAATACTTCTCCCACTATAAACACCTTCTTACTCATATCTATTATATCACACTTCTTTTAAGATACAAATAATTTTATAAATATTTATATTAAAATATTTTCATTTGTCTAGAAAAGCTATAATCTTTCCTAGTAATTTATAGCCTATAAGTCTATAAATTATAAACTATCATATTTGGGGGTGTAAACTTGCTTAAAAAAAAAGAAACCTAAGTCTGTTTCCTTTTCATTTTGATCATGTCATAGAAGGCTTCTAGTCTAGTATCAACGCCAACTTCATTATCTTCAGCATCAAAACTCATATAAATTATTGGAATAAACCATATTCATCACTAATAAATGGCATAATACTCATCGCAGATATCTCTGAGTACATCCAAAACTCTTAAGATGTAAAATACCATCAAATCCCTCTAATCCATATAAATAACTTTTAACAACACTACCACTAGCATCTGCCCCTAAATGATATTTAATATATTTCTTACCCTTCCTAATCATTCTATTAAGTATAAATCTCTTAGTAATAAGTAAATAAGTAAGATCAGTATCTCTATATACTTCTACTCCCATTTTCATAATCTTTCTTTCACTATTATAAGTAGTATTAGCATCAATTAAAGAATATAATTCCCCAAGTATAGCAACTCTAAGAGGTTTAGTAGGTTTATTAATTAAAATATTTCTAAATTTCTTTCTATACTTAAAATAGTTATAAATATTTTTAAATATCCCATTATCCTTAAAACTATCCAAATATTCTTTTTTTCTATCTTTTCAAAAGAACCATTTACTACTTCAAATCCCATATTAAGTCTAAAATCTAATAATATATTTTTCTATCTTATCCATACAAATAATCATAACTAAACTATTAATCAAATAATAAAAAGTACTAATAGGATTAGCCTTTTTATTCATTTTTTTTACACAAAACTTATATCCCTTCTTAAGAGAAATATGATTATCACTAATCATATTATAAAACTCAAAGTCATAACCTAAATCTCTTAATATCTTTTCTTCAAGTTCTCCATAATATCCATATCTACATCCACCACCACCTTGAACTAAAGTATTAGCCCCTTTTTCTAATGCCTCAATATAATTACCAAGATTATATTTAAAAGGTACACATACAAAAGAAGGAGCATACTTACTACCAATTTCAATAGTTCTTTTTAGTAGTAGCGGGTGGCACAATTACTTTACATTTAGTAGCCTTTCTAATGAAATAATCAAAAACAATATAATAATTTCCCAAATGCGGAAAAGAAATAACCCTATCCATTATCTCGCCTAGCCTTTATAATATCCACAAAACTCTCTCTAGTCTAGTCATTAACCCACTAGTAGCGGTACTATCATCAATAATAATATTAATAACAGGTATATCTTTTAACTTTCTAATAGCAAGTTCATTAACTAAAGAATCAGAAGCACAAGGAAAAGAAGATAAAAAGACAATACCATCTACACAATCTTTGTAATAGAAAGAACTACCAATATTCTCTTTAGAATAAAGAAAATATAAAAGTATTAGAAAAAATCTTCTGCATAAGAAATAGCAATCTTTCTATTAAGCCTATCAGAATATAAAATATCAATATCTTCATCCTTAAAATAATGAATAATATTACCACATAAATATTCATCATAAACAACATAAGGATGTGCTACAATAAGAATCTTCATTTTATTAGATCTAAGAATCTTATCTTGTTTGTTAACAAGACTTAAATAATATTTTCTATTTTTAATTTTACCCTTAATATAATAAAATAAAACTTTAAAAAAATATTCTTATTAAATTTAATTCCCATCTTAATAAAAAAACCAAATAATTCAAATTTACCCTTTATATAATCAATATCATAATTAAGTATTTTATCTTCAAATAAATTATTCACAACATCATATATCCCATTAAACTTCATACATACCCTATTGCCTTTTCCATAATTACATATTCTAGGTACTAGTATATAATCACATTTTTTTGAGATAGTTCTTTAACATGTCCTAAATAAATCTTAGCAGGAAGACAAGACTCATCAATTGATATATTACCTCCTTTATCAATAATACCCTTATTAGTAGGAGGACTTAAAATAAGTGTGCAACCAATCCCCTCAAAAAAAGTCTTCCATAAAATATAATCACGATAATATAGTAATCCTCTAGGTATTCCAATTCTAATCTTTCTTTTCATATAGCCTCCATCTAATACTATGAAAAAAATAAAAAAAAAAGAACTAGTTCTCATCTTCTAGTTCTTCGTCATCTACTATAGTTAAATCAGCATAATCATCATCTATTAAATCAGCATCACTATCATCAGTATAATCATCATCATAATTATCTTCTTCACTCATGTTCTCATCATCAATAACATCTTCATCTTCTTCTTCAGAGTCAACTTCTTCATATATGTCATCAATATCAATTTTAACAGAATGATTAGCTCTTAAATCCCAATTACCATCGTTAAGTAAAATAAATTCTTTAGAAGTAGTAAGTGATTCAAAGAAGTCACCAATTCTTTCTTGGTACTCTTCATCAGATAACTCAAGTAATTTACATACCTCTTTAAATAAATCAGCAGTATTCATTGTTTTTTTTATTTTCCTTTAAATATAATTCTGCTATTTTAGCATAAGATAACATTTCAAGATTTTCTTTACTCATTTTACTAAGCATAATATTTCCTCCTACATTTCCTCTCTAAGAATTAACCCTAACATATATGCAGCATTATTAATAACAACTTTTACTGCGTTAATAAGGGCTATTCTTTCCTTAGTATATATTTCATCATCAGTAACAATCTTTTTTTTCTACTGAATAATAACTATGGAATAATCCAGCAAGTTCAAATAAATAATTAGCAACCAAATGTGGTAATCCTTTTTTGAAGCTGCACTAATAATAACATCTTCAAATTCTAATAATTTATTCAAAATAGTATATGCACTATCACTCTCTATAGTACTAAATTTAATATCTTTTGAAATTTCTTTTCCTCTAAGAATAGAACTAATTCTAGCATTAGCATACTCAATATAGTAAATTGGATTTTCATTACTATTTTTAACTGCTAAGTCAAGATCAAAATCCATTTGTGTATCTAAACTCTTAGAAGCAAAGAAGTATCTAGCAGCATTAACACCAACATCTTCAATTAACTCATTAAGAGTAATAGTTTTACCTGTTCTTTTACTAAGTTTAACCTCTTCACCATTTCTAAGAAGTCTAACCATCTGAAGAATTCTAATATCAATCTTAGATGAATCATATCCAACAAATTCAAGTGAAGATCTAAGTCTATGGAATATAACCATGGTGATCTGAACCTAATACATCAATAAGTCTATCATAACCCCTATTAAACTTTATCACTATGATATGCAATATCAGGAAGAAGATAAGTATAATTACCATCGCTCTTAACTAATACCCTATCTTTCTCATCATATAAATCAGTAGTCTTAAGCCATAAAGCCCCTTCATCAATATAACATTTACCACTATTTTTTAAGTTTATTCAAAAGTATTTTCAACAAATCCACGATCATATAAAGACTGTTCACTAGTAAACACATCAAAATTAACTCTAAACTTATCTAAATCCTTCTTAATACCATCAAGTAAAATATCAAGACCTTTTTGTCTAAAAAGAATTCAATATCTTCATCTAATTTACTATCACCATATTCATCATATAAAGATTCCGCTATTACAATAATTTCTTTACCATGATAACCATTCTCTGGAATAGCAAATTCTACTCCACATCTTTCCTTATATCTTTCTTTAATAGATACACCTAAATTATACATCTGATTACCAGCATCATTAATATAATATTCTCTTGTAACATCATATCCAGCAAAAGACATTATCTTAGATAAACAGTCACCATACACAGCACCTCTACCATGACCAATATGTAAAGTACCAGTTGGATTAGCAGATACATACTCAATATTAATCTTTTTCTAATTTACCAAAATCACTCTTACCATAATTCTTTCCCATATCATTAATAACATTAATATTATTAAGTAAATAATCTTTATTAATATAGAAATTAATAAATCCAGGATTAGCAACCTCTATTCTATCAATAATATCATCACTAATATTCTTAATAATATCATTAGCAATATTAATAGGACTAGACTTAAGTTCCTTAGTAAGTAAAAAAGGCTACATTTGTAGAATAATCACCATTTTTCTTATCTTTAGGAATCTCAATAACTATTTTATTAACATCCATATCTACTGGTAAACTCTTTTTTATAATATACTGTAATTTATTTTTTATACTTCATAAAATATCACCCATTTCAATTAGTAATTCATATTCACATTCTGTATCAGCAATAACATACTTAATATAAATCTTATTATCATTAACATCAAACATCTTCATATTAATATCCATATCAACAGAATAACCATGTTCTTTAAGATAATAATTACTTTTACCATGTTTCTCGTTAAAAGAAAAACTATTAATAAAATCATTACCATCTCTAACAAGTAAAATATCATTATCATTAATCTTAATAGAATACTTAACACCATCAAATACAAAAGATATCTTTTTCCTTATTTTTAATACCTTTTTCATTAAAAGTAATAAGTTCATTTTCTGTATTATTTTTTAAATAACCATTAATTTTAACTCTAATAATATCACTTCCAAACATTTCATTTGAAATCATATCATATCTTTAAAAAAAATACAACATATTTTACGCAATTTTTATCATAATAATAAATGACATACAAAAACAACAAAAAATGAGGGATATAAATGAAGAAGAAAAAAAACAAAGAAAATAATACTATTAAGTTTATCACCATTACTAGTATTTATATTAATCCATATAGTAGTCTTTACCTATGCCTTTATAACACCAAAATTAGAAATAAATAAATCACAATCATTCTATTTATATGATACTAAAAATGAATTAGTATTTAATAATGATAAAGATTGGATACCATTAAAAGAAATAAGTCCATATCTAGTAGAAGCCACTCTATCAACAGAAGATAAATATTTTTTTACAAGCACATTGGTTTTGATTATCTAAGAATAGGAAAAGCAATGATAACAAATATTATCAAAAAGGACAAAAGTGAAGGAGCCTCCACTATTACTCAGCAGTATGCTAGAAATCTTTTTCTAAACTTTGAAAAAACTTGGAAAAGAAAAATAGATGAAGCCCTTCTAGCCACTGAATTAGAAGTACATTATAGCAAAAATGAAATACTAGAAGGTTATCTAAATACCATTAATTATGGTGGAGTATATGGAATAGAAGCCGCATCTAAATACTATTTCAATAAATCAGCAAAAGACCTCACCCTAGCAGAAGCATCCCTACTAGCAGGAATACCCAAAATCTCCTAATAACTATTCACCAGTAAAAAAAATTATACTAAGTCCAAAGAAAGACAAAAAATAGTCTTAAAGATGATGCAAAAAAATAAAAGATAACTACTGAAGAATATAATAACGCTATAAATACTAACCTAACTATTATAGGTAAAAAAGGAAAAAAAAAGCAATATCACAAGTATTAATTATTTCAAAGACTCTGTATTAGAAGAATTAAAAAAATTAACAAACATACCAGAAGAAATAACTAAAACAGGAGGTTTAAAAAAATATATACAACTCTAGATATAGAAGCTCAAGAAGATTTAGAAAAAAGCTGTATATAGTTATATAAAATGATGAAACCAAAGTAGAAACAGCCGCTATCATGATGAATCCTAATACTGGAGGAGTAATAGCCATGATAGAGGCAATGATTATAATAAAAAGTGAATATAATAGAGCCACTAAAGCCAAAAGACAAGTAGGTTCTACAATGAAACCATTATTATATTATACTGCTCTAGAAAGTGGCTTTACAGCATCATCATCATTTACTAGTGAAAAAAACAACTTTTACCTTTGCCGGAGATAAAACATATAGCCCAAATAACTATAATAATTCCTATGCCAATTGCCCAATATCAATGGCAGCAGCCATCTCTTACTCTGATAACATATATGCTGTCAAAACTCATCTCTTTCTAGGAGAAAAATATGTTAATAAATACTGCTAAAAAAGATTAGAATAACTAGTAATCTAACTGCAATTCCATCTCTAGCCTTAGGTACTGAAGAAATAAGTTTATTAGAAATGACAACAAGTTATTCATCATTTGCTAATTTAGGATACAAAAAGTAGAACCACATTTTATTAAGAAAATAGTAGACTCCAAAAGGAAATATTTTTATATGAAAATAAAGAAGAAAAAGAACTAATACTTAATCAAAGTCTTACTTTTATATTAAACGAAATGTTAACATATACCTATAATAAAAACTTTATTGATTATAACTATCCAACTCTAATATCATTATTACCCTAACATAACTCATAAATATAGTATTAAATCAGGAACAACTGATACTGATTTATTAATAATAGGTTATAATAAAGATGCTGTTCTAAGTATTTGGAATGGTTATGATGATAATAGTAAAATAGAATCAAAAGAATATTCATATCACAAAAAAATATGGATAGATACTATGGAAGCATATTTCAAAGATAAAGAAACAACATGGTATAATATACCTTCTAATGTTGTAGGAGTATTAGTAAACCCTATAACAGGTGTAATAGCAAATGATAATGATACAAAAAAAAGAAATGTTCTTCTATATAAAAGGAACAGAACCAACATTAAATGGAACTACTAAAGATCTAGATGCTGTCTTCAAAGAAGAAAAAAATAGTTTGAGCGAACAAAAGAAGCACCACATAAAAAGATGCTTCTTTTCCTATCCACTCCAAATACTAAATATCACCAAATAAATAACTTTTTATAGACAATTTTAATTGTAAACAATAATCATATATAAATGTAATAAGTAAATCTAAACTATAAAATTTTTCATCACCAATCGATTACATAGATATAAAGATTTAAAAATAGATAGTAATGGCTTGAAATAGTTATCCCAATTTAACTCTTAAAATAACTTAAAGAGACCACTTACATTACAAAAGAAATTTCAAATTCAATAGAATTTAACTTAGATATTTCAAAGTCAGTTCTTTGTATTTGTTCTTCTAATGTCTTAGATTTTTCTCTTATTTCATCAGCATTATAATTAACATCAACACAATCAAAATAAGAATTGTTAACCTCAGTAACTCTTCTTTTTTAGCACTCTTACATTTTTAATAAATCATCATAAAAGGATTTTTAACTTCCTTAGATAAGTATTATCAACAATAGCGCTTTGAATAGTTCTGCCATCAGATAACTTAAATGAGTTATTTTTTTTCATATAAAGTAGCTTTTAATTTAGATATTTTTTCAAAAAATATTCTCTTGTTCCATCAGAGCCTCATCAAAGTCTTTCTTATAATCTTTAATAACATTAGCTGTTCCATCAAGTTCAATAATAGTTTCATTGAAAATCATTTCTTCAATATGAGAAGTTATATTGGTAAATTTTTTTCCTCATCCGCTATTATATTCATTAATTCTGAAATATTTGTTTTCATATATATTACCTCCGCTTTCGTATACAATTATATAACAAAAATTTAAAAAAGGTCTCTTTAAAAGAGACAATGTTATTTTTATAAAATAACACCAGCATAAGTATATAGATAATCATTTATAATATTAATATCATAAATATCATTTTCTATACAATAAGATATAACTAAGTCAAAATTATTATTTTTACTTAAACTATATCCAGCACTTGAAAGTAAATTATTAAACCTATTTTCATCTAATGATAAAAGATAGACATAACTTAATAACAGTATTTTTTTTTTAGGAATATAATTATTATTACATCTTATCTTAGAAAACAACTTTCTATCTATACCTGCCCTTTTATAAATCTCTGCATCTTTATAGCCTCCTTCATCTATGTAAGAAAAAAAGAAGACTATTAAATGTCAAAGATTTATTTTGATTTAGATATTCTTTAATTTTGTTATTCATTGCTATACCTCCTGCAGCACCTTTGCTGACACCAAAAAAATATAAACAATTCAAAAAAATCTAAATCAATAGTATTATATAAACTTTTTTTATAAAAGTCAATATAAAAAATCACTAGTATTAAACTAATGATTCCAAATAAATATAAATCTATCTCTACCACTATAATCTTTTTTCTAAAGATATATTAACATTATCAAAATATTTATTAATAATATTAAGAATATCATTTCCTTGTTTATAACCTATTTCAAAGGCTATAAGAAACCTATCATTCAAGTACCTTCTACATTTCTCTAAGTATTTTATCATAAAAATATAACCCATTACCATCAGCATACAATGCCATATGTGGCTCATTATTATAAACAACATCCATAATATCTTCGTCATAACTAATATATGGTGGATTACTAATAATAACATCATACTTATAATTAATATTAGAAAAAACATCACTCTCTATAAAATTAACATCAGTATTATTAATTTTATTATTTTCTTTAGCAACATCAAAGAGCTTCTTTAGATATATCAACAGCAGTTACCATACTATTATCTAATAATTTATTTAAAGTAATAGCAATACACCCACTACCAGTACCAATATCAAGTATTTTTAATTTCATTATTAAAATACTTATTTATATATTTAATAGTTTTTTCTACTAATAATTCAGTCTCAAATCTAGGTATTAAAGTATTCTTATTAACTTTAAATGTATTACCATAAAAAAATCAACATTTCCAACAATATATTGCACTGGTATACCACTTTCTAACTCTTTAATAGCAGTCTCCATATCTTTATCTTTTAAATATTTTTTTAAATATTCTATTTCTTTATTCATAAACTTATTAAATAGTTCCTTCTAATTTCTTTTTTTTTGATCTTCATTAATTAAAGCCTCAATTAAATCTTCCATATCTCCATCCATAACTCTATCTAAGTTCATTGAAGTATATCCAATTCTATGATCAGTAATTCTATTTTGTGGATAATTATAAGTTCTTATCTTCTCACTTCTATCTCCAGTACCAATCTTAACTTTTCTTTCAGCTGCCTCTTTTTTTCCTCTTGTTCTCTAAGTTTCATATCATAAAGTCTAGTTTTAAGTATTTTAAAAGCAAGTTCTTTATTTTTTTAATCTGACTTCTTTCGGTTTGTGAATAAACAATAATACCAGTAGGAATATGTGTAAGTCTAACAGCACTATCCGTAGTATTAACACCTTGTCCACCACATCCACTACTTCTTGTTATATCAATTCTAACTTCTGATTCATCAAGTTCCAAAATCAAAATCAAATTCTTCAGCCTCAGGCATAACAAGAACAGTAGCAGTACTAGTATGCACTCTACCTTGACTTTCAGTAGCAGGTACTCTTTGTACCCTATGAGCACCACTTTCATATTTTAGTTTAGAATAAACACAATCGCCCTTAACCATAAATTCAATTTGTGAATATCCACCAGCAGTACCTTCAACAGCATTAAGTATTTCTATTTTCCATCCCTCATTAGAAGCATATCTACTATACATATCAAATAAATCACCAGCAAAAATATTAGCCTCATCCCCACCAGCAGCCCCTCTAATTTCCACAATAACATTTTTTTTTTTCATCATTAGGATCATGTGGTATTAATAATACTTCAAGTTCACTTTCTAACTTACTTTTCTTTTCCTCAGCATTAGTAAGTTCTTCTTTAGCAAAAAATCAGCCATATCCTTATCTTTTAATAATTCCTTAGCCTCTTCAATATCATCTAACACTTTTTATATTCTTTATATACTTTCAACAGTCTTCTCTAACCCAGTTCTTTCTTTAGAAAGAAGAGTCATTTTCTTAATATCTGATATAATCTCAGGACTAGCAAGTTCTTCTCAATCTCATTATATCTTTTTAATGTAGCCTCTAGTCTATCTATCATAGATTATCCCTCATTTCCTTAAATATTATATAATAAAAAAAATAAAAAAGTAAATTAATAATACCAAATTAACTCATTTTCCAAGTATATACCATTAACTTATATATAATATATATGGTTGATATCTCAACTTAAGACTACTTTAGTAGGCTCAAGTTGACACTTCAAAAACCTTAGATTTGAAGTGAATAAACAAAAATTTTAAAAAAAAATCATAATTTATTATTGACAATAATAATAATAAAATGTAATACAATTTAGACATATTTATTAAACAACGACGAATATTAAGTAATTATTTCAAATAGTATTAAATATAGAGAGTTAATGTTTGGTGGAAATTAACAATACCGAAATAACGAAT
>VOFJ01003433.1_pt1 | contig 32806 bp, 70 predicted proteins | sample 5384081 | NCBI WGS metagenome assembly VOFJ01 (sample SAMN12384729, study PRJNA508395) | human gut metagenome | isolation source: healthy gut I | host: Homo sapiens | reverse complement strand
AATCATTTTTCTTTTTAGATTATCATCATTATTTATTAAATTCCTTACAATATCTCCATATTTATCTTGTTCTTTATTATCAAGGTCTAATAGTTCAATAAATTTATACGCTTCATCCTTATCAGATTCTTGATATTCTATTTCTATATAACTACCAATAGTATCAAACTCATCAATAAATATTAAAAAGATTATTGTATTTTCTTACTTCTCTATATCTATCTAATACTAAATATGGTTCCATATTAAGTAATTTAAAAGAAATCTAATCCATCTCTTATTGAATTAATAGGTAATGCCTTTTTCTAAACACTCATCTTTATTTTGATAATTTTTAATTTCTATTTTTTATAACTATTACCATTACATCTAATTCTTCCGATATATCCAAGTTTACTTAAAGAATCAAATTCATACTTACCACAAGTTATATCAATTAATCTAGTTCTTTCTTTATAACTATCAGTAACATTTTTTATTTTTACAATATCATTATCATTTATTTTTAACCTAATCTCTTTTTCTATACTACTCATTATTTATTCTCCTTATCGTAAATACAACTATTTTTTAATAACTCTATCTTGTCTTTTTCTTCATTATGATAACATAAAAAGTACTATATTTCAAGTACTTTAATTTCATTATTTATTATCATAAAATTCTGTATATAGAAGGTATTTTTAATTTAAAACTATCTTTTTAAATTGTTTTTTACCTTTTTGAATAACTAATTCATCATTTACAAAATCATTAATACTAATTAGTCTAGTTACACTATTTTCTTTGTTCCCATTTATACTTATACCATTTTGTTCTATCATTCTTCTTCCTTCGGATTTAGATGGAACAATTTTTTTTGCAAATACTAATAAATCAGTTAATAACATACCCTTTTCAATTAAAGATTTATCTATCTCTATTTTTTTCAATATTCTCTGGTATACCACCTTGTGCCACTGTTGCATATCTATTTTCTGCTTCATTAATGAATTTTTCACCATGGTACATTTTAATTATTTCTCTTGCATATATTCTATGTGTTTCCACGATATCTTCTTTCATTATTTTTTTCTATTTCATCTAAATCTAAATCAGTTGTTAATTTAAAGTAATCAATTAATACATCGTCAGGTATTCTCATTGCCTTTTCATACATTATTTCAGCAGACTCATCAATACCGATATAATTACCAAGAGATTTTACTCATTTTTTTCTTTACCATCAATTCCGACAAGTAATGGAAAACACATAACATCTTGTGGTTCTTGTCCATAATCACGTTGTAGTTCTCTACCTACTAACAAATTAAATGTTTGATCTGTTCCACCTATTTCAATATCTGCATGTAACGCAACAGAATCATATCCCTGCATTAATGGATATAAAAATTCATGTATTCCTATCGGAATATTATTTTTAAATCTATTATTAAAATCATCTCTTTCTAAAATTCTTGCTACTGTATATTTTCCAGTTAAATTAATAACATCTTCAAAAAGTCATTTTTGATAACCATTCTGAATTATAAGCAATTCTTATCTTTTTAGGATCTAATATTTTAGCAACTTGCTTAAAATATGTTTCACCATTTCTTCTCGTTTCTTCAAAACTTAATGCTGGTCTTGTTTTTAGATTTTACCAGATGGATCTCCAATCATAGCCGTAAAATCACCAATAACAAAAAACAATTTCATGTCCTAATTCTTGAAATATTTTTTTAATGCCCTAAGAGCAACAGTATGACCTAAATGTAAATCAGGCCTTGATGGATCTGCTCCAAATTTTATAACCAATTTCCTTCCACTATTTAATTTTTCAATTAAAAGTATCTTTATTTTATGAACTTCTACAGTTCTTCTTAATATTAAATCAATTTGTTCTTTTTTATTCATTTTCTTTTCCTCCTCTAATAATAAAACCGCAATAACTCTATACATAAGGACGAATTATCGCGGTACCACCTTAATTTATGATTAATAATCATACACTCAAAAGTTATAAAGTAACTAACTAATAAATTCATAATGTGTAATTCAGTTATATTATATGTTTAATTTCACCATCCTTAAACTCTCTAAAATGTAAATAATACAACATACTTCTTCATTAATCATCATTTATTTATCATATAACCATCATTTTTATATTTTTTAATCTTGTTAATTTTTATTTACTAACCAAATTCAAATATTCTTCTCTCGTTATTTCGTAGCAGTAACAATCTACTTCTTCAGTTAAAATAGTATACTTAACTTTTTTAATTTTATTAGTTCTATGAAAACCTAACTTTTCCATTATCTTCCAAGATGCTAAATTATCAGTAGCAGCACAAGTTTCTATTTTATCAATTTGTACTTCTTTAAACATATAATCGATCATTGCTCTAGCAGCTTCACTACCATATCCCATACCATGATAATTAAAATCTAAAAACCAACCAACATCTCTTATATTATCACTATTTTCATTACCAAATTCATCATAACTTTTTTTTTGACAACTAGCCTGACCAATACATTTATTTTCTGATTTTAATATTATTGACCATTGAAATACATCTTCATTATTTGCTTTTTCTAATTTTTTATATTGCCATACTTTTTCCTTTTCCCAATCATAATTAAATTTTCCTACAAGATAATGTTCTGCTACTTTCTTATCACATAAAATACCCCCAAATAACTTTTAAATCTTCTTCTTTAGTAGGTCTTAAAAGTAACCTATCTGTTTCTAACACTTTAATCCTAAATATTTCATTTTTCTCCTCTTTTCTTTATTTATTAATTTTTTTATTTTGACAGCATTATCTATTATTTTCAGTTACTGTTATTACTTGCATATTACCATTATTAAATACTATATATTCTTTTTTATCTCCTATTAATTCTATATCATTACTATCTATAAAGATAGTATCTTCTTCAGGTAAATAAATTACTTTTTCTATAGAATACTTTTTAAATAATTTATATTATTTTCTGTTTTAACAATATTATCATTATAATGACAAAGTAATGAATATCCAGATAAAACATCAAAACCACTTGTATCTTTTAAACCAATAATACTATTATCATCTTCATATTTACAAATATCTATATCTTTACCAAATATAATTGCACCAGTACTTCCACCAAATACAACACCATCATTTATTATCTAATCACCTATATAAAATCTATTCTTATCATTATTTAAAGTAATCTTATCTAAATAATCAATTCTATCTTTAATAGAAGCTCCTCTTAAATTATTTTCAATATCCTCAAATTCAGTAGTAGTACCATCTCTATTATAAATATATTTATCAGTATCATTATACTCATATTTTTTTTTCAATATCTTCATCTAAGAATCTATGACAATCATCATGAATAAAGAATATACCTTCTTTTTTATCTTTTTTGCAGGACTTCCACCATATATAGTATTTGAATTATATCTCTTATTAGTTATTAAAACTCTTAGCTCCAATAACTGCTCCCCGATCCTACCGTTGCATTCTTTAATACCATTATTCCTTGACCAATCCAAACATGATCACCAATAAAAAATACTTTTTACTTTGATTTATTCTTTTTTCTTAGTATTAATATCATATATTATATGTGGATCTGCACTTCTAAAACAACATTCAGGAGCTATCATACAATTTTTACCAATAAACAAATTAGTTTGTTCAGATATAACTATCTTAACTCCTTTATTTATCCAAATATTCTTTCCAAAGTAAATAGTGGAATTATTATATAATTTTATATCTACAGTTATTTTTTTCTGATGTTTTACATAAATATACTAGTGAATTATCCCCTCTAAATTCTATACTAGAATTAACTAAAGTTATTTCATCATTGATATATAAAACATTATTACTACCTATAAACTTTACTTTAGAATTATCTAAATTAACATTACCTATTATTTTATTATTCTTTTCATCTACTATTTCTTTCATGATTTCCTCCTTTTCCACTTCAGCCTGTAGTCTTCCGTGTTATGATAGAGCCTCTATAATAGTCTCTATCATAATATTTTATTCCATTACACCATTCTCTATAAAATTTGGAACAAATTAATTTTCTTGTAGTATTTTTTTTCTTATTACTCAAATGCTACTAACAACTTCCTACTTTCTTATTTAAAACTTCATCTTCTATCCATAATATATCTTCAATAGATTTATCAGTGTTAAATCTTCCTTTACCGACAGGATAAAATATCGAATAGCATTTATATTCTTTACCATTAATAACTTTTGTAAATTCTTTTTTTTTCTACATAGTGAAACTGATGTTTTTTTTTCTTTAAGAAAAACTGTACTAACCTGATTTCCAAATAATAGAATTATAACTTTAGGATTTACTATTTCTATCTCTTTTTCTAATAAATTTAAATACTTTTCATATACTGAATTTTGAATAGGTCTTGCATCTATTTGCGTACATTTACCTAAATTAGTAATAAACATTTTATTTCTTTTCATTTCGTCATATATCTTTTCGGCAAATTCTTTATCCCACTCATTTGCTTTTTTACTTTTAATTTCATTATATATATCAACATCAAATAAATTTGTTGCAACAAATAAATCCCTAAATATTTTTGGTTCCAATCCATGGTGATCTAATGCCATTCCATGATGGTTCAAAAACAATATTTTTGATGTTGGCTTCATAAAAACAAAACATATATCCGGATTTGTATCACATCCACCAAAATTAATTGATTTTAATGTTTTATCCCCATAGACTTGTTACATTTTCTCATATTCATTTTTTTTAAAGTTTCTAAGTTCATTTTATCTCCTAATTCTAAATTTTCTTTCTTTTTTGTATCATCAAATTCATTAACAAAATTATTAAATTCTTTAAATGTTAATCCACTAGGTATAGAGTCTATTTCAGTTAGTTTTCTAATATCTCCATGTTCCTTAAAACCACTAGTAATATCTTCTATTGCGCTTTCAACTGAATCATATTTATGAATTCCCCTTTTTGGCCTATTGGAATGTTCAAAGTGATACCAACTATCATTATATTTAAATAATACAAAACAATGCATTCTTATATCTTTATCAAAGTTTTCTTCTGTTTCATAACTTCTATAACAATATAATTTGTTTTCAAATCCCATTTTATCAAAGAAATATTTAATCATTTTTTGCTTGTTCAATGCATGTTCCTAACCCAACTTCTAACATTTTATCTATTGAACTAATTCTATAATTTTTTCTAAATCCTTTAAGGTTATTAAGATGTTTAAATCCTTGATTATCAATCCACCCATATTCAATATTAACATTCATAAAATCCATTAATTCCATTGGTGTCTTAACATCATTTAATGTAATTTCATCTTTTAAAGCTACTACTTTAGCACCAAAAATAACATCGTTTTTTAATTCTTCTAATTCTGGGTGTTTTACTAATTGTTCTAAAAAGTATACCATATCATAAATTGCCAACCTTTGATGTAAATTTGGCTCACTTACTAATTCAGGATAATACTTTTCAATATATAACATTATATTTGTATAATCGCCAGAATCAGTATATCGCTCTGTTTCTTCACTAGCAAACTTCCAAGGCTTTCTAATCATTCTATATAAAATATCCAATTCAAAATCCCTAGGAGCATACATTGATCTTTCAAAATCTATTAGTTTAATTTTATCATCATTATAAAATATATTGTCAAAATGTAAATCATTATGAATTAAAACAAAATCATTAGAATCTAAATATTTATTAAATTTAGAATACGCATAATCTAAAAAGTTTTTGTTCTTCTTCATTAAAAATATTAAGATTCTTTGCTTGAATATATAGCGGCATTTAAACTTTTCTTGCATTGTTTTGGTCCAATCATATTTTTCTCCAATATTACTATGAATTTGTTTCATAGCATCACATAGTTGTTTAATTATATCTTCTCTTTGTTCTTCTGAAAAAGTATGCCATACATTATATAAAAAGAAACGCCATCTATCTTTTCAATAATTTCATAAAAATATGGAACATCTTTTTTATTTATACTTGAACAATATAGCTTTGGAATTAAATTGTTATTTTTTTATTCGAATTATAAAAATCAATTTCTTTTTAAATTCTTTCTCATTATCTTCATCAGTACATATCTTAACAATATATAAATCGTTAATATTATATATCGTATTCGTAAAAAGCCTATATTTATCTTATCTATTTTTGGGATTAGTGCCAAATAAAGATTGATTTTGTTGTACTATTTTATTTATTATCTCATGCATTTTTGTTACCTCCTCATTTTTAATTAAAGCATACATTATCTTTATTCCATTACACCATTCTCTATAAAATAATGTTTACCTACAAAATCTATATCATTATCTTTTATTCTAATAAATGATTCATTAGGCAATCCTATTATTCTAGTATATTTACTAACTTCAAATACTTCATCCATATATTCTTTATTATCAATATCAAAGTGAGGATATATATTTAAATCAATAAAACCTAATCCTTGATAATCTACTAATTCATAATTCTTAAAATCATCTTTATATATTACTCTATCTGTTTGATTCATAGCACCTGCACTAATACCAATAGTAATACCATTTCTATCCCTTAATATATTAAATAAATTATATTCTATAATATATTTCATTTCTAATTCTGTACTATCTCCTATTAAATAGACTATATCTGTTTTTTTCTATATTTTATAAGCATCTTCTTTAGATACTCTATTATCTATTAAATGTACTTCTTTAAAATTAATATCTATATTTTTAAATACATTAACAATTTCTTTAACCTGAGTATCATTTCTTTTTCATATTCATCAAACAAACTAGCTATAAAAAGTAATAGACATATCATTCTTAATATCTTCTTTTTATATACTTTTTTGATTATCATTAAAACCTTTATCTCTATCTATTCTACTAAACATATAATTAATTTTCATGATTATCCTCTCTTTTTAACACTTTCTCTTTATTATAATATATTAGTTTATTAATATTACTTAAAATTTCATCTTTAATTTTATCGTAATAAACAACATGTTCTATAGTTTCTTTTTACTTCATTAATTCCTATTTGTTTTTTCTTCTTCAGTATCACAATCTATCATCAATGATCTTTTAATATTAAATTCTAACCATCCAAGTCTTCCATTATTAGCATAATAAATTGCTTCCCAATCTACGTTCATATCTAATTTAGTATTTTCAATGTAAGCCTGAAAGAATGCACTAAATTTACTAAAATCTATATTACACTTTTCATATCCAGACCAGCAAAGTGCTAGCTCATATAATTCCAAATATGGATTAGAATAACCTAAAACACTCTAAATCAATTAATTTGTAATCATCATTTAACCACATTACATTTTTACTATCCATATCGTTATGACATATTGCACTAAATTTTGGTAAATCATCAACTGATATATTACCTTTATTCATACTTTCATTTAATATATTTAATTTATCATATATCATATCATAAATAACTGAACCTTTTTTTTTTTTTGCTAAATCAATATAATATTTAAAATCTATATTTCTAGTTTTTGCCTTTACTTCATCTTTTTTTTTTAAATCAATATTGTGAATATAAGCAAGTAATTTTCCTATCTTCTTACAGTGTTCAATAGTGATTTCATCATCTTTTAAAGATTTACCATCAAACCATTCATATACATAAAAATATTGTCCATCTAACTCCTGCATTTTTTTTATCATTAAATTTTAATGAATATACTGCATCAATATTGTTATCTTTTAATATTTCTTCTAATTTATCTGCTGTATTAAAATTATTCATTGCAGTCGGTCTTTTTCATAATGTTAGGATTAAGTAACTTAACAATATATCTTCCTTTATCAGTAAATACCTTTAAACATCCTATGCGTTAGTCCACCTGATACTTGAGATATTGGTTCTATTAAATTGCCTAAATTTAATTCACCAATCATCTTATTTAAAAATTCATTAACATTCATATTATCACTCCCAATTCTAAATTATTTTTCCTTTTAACATCATTAAACTCGTTAACAAAATTATTAAATCTTTCTAAATCTATATTCTTACTTTTATTTTCTTCTAAAAAAATTTATTACAATATTAAACAATTCAAAATAAACAGCCATTTATTCTTTCTATTTTTTTTTTTAATATTCTTGCATATCTTCACTCATAATATTATTTTATCATGATATATCATATAAGTAAATGCTTTATCATTTATTAATCTTAATACATCTTCTCTTTAATTTTTACCATCTTCTACTACAAAATAATTATTAATATAATATATTTCATTATCTTTTATTACTATACATGAATCATTAGGTAAACCTATTATTTTATATTTATAAGAACTATCAATTATTTCATTTACTTGCTTTCTATTATTAATATCAAAATGAGGATCAATAGTTATATCAGTAAAACCTAATCCTTCATAAAAGAATGTCTTATCATAATCATCATCTTTAGAATAATACCCTATCTTACCTAAATTCATACTACCCGCAGATATTCCAAAGTAATACTTTATCTTTAAATAATTCTTTATAATCTATTCTTTTTTTATTATATCTAATTGTATTAAAGGATTACCACCAAATAAATATATAATATCTACTTTATTTATTATATTTATCATATCGTTAATAGAAGTCCTTCTGTCTATTAAATAAAATTCTTTAATACTATTAAACATATTTTATACCCATCATATCACTAGTACCATCTATTAAAGTATCATTCTTACTATAATCATCACTAGCACATATAACAGCCATACTATTATATCTATCTAATTCTTTATTTATAACTTCCTTTATTCTAGTATTAAACCCTTTTTACTTTATCACAACCACTAAACAATATTATCATAACATCACCTACTTTCTCTTTAACTTTACACTTATTTAAAAACTATTAATGGTATCTTCATCTCATCTTCAGTTAAACCAGCATGAGTTGACTTATGAATATGACCTACATTTCTATATTTAAAATATTTATTACTATAGGCTAAAGCAAAATAATCTCCTAGTGAATCTCTAAAGTATTTATGTTCAGTACCATTACCTAATAACTTACTATTAATAAGTTCTTCTTTAGTCATTAATACAAAATAATTACTAAAGTATTTATTAAATAGATAAACAAATTTTTTCCTCTCTACCATCTTTTATTTTAAAACTACATAGTCTTCCTTCAAAAGACGTATCTCCAGCAAGAGTATCAAATATATCTTTATAATCTTCTAATATAATAGTATCACAATTAATATGACCATGATCCGCTACTACAATAAGTAATGTATCATCAGATATAGTATTATATAATTCTTCTACTTTCTTATTAATCAATTCAAAATAATCTCTAGTCTCTTTACTATCGGTACCAGTAATATGCATAGTAGTATCTGGTTCAGGATTATATGCATAAATATAATTTTTATCTTTAATATTTAAACTACTTTTGATTTTACTTATCATATCATCGATATCTTCATATTTATTTTCATTAAACGAAGCAATTAATTTAGCATAATGCTTTCCATCTTCATTTATTAATTCACAAATATCTTTATATGGAAAATATTTTCTAGCTAGTGATACACTATCAGCATCTATATCAGTATTTTTAATCTTATTAGTAAACATTGTTACTATTTTATCCTCTTTTTTAAAATATAAATCCCAAGCAAGCCAACCATGTTCCACTGGCGTAAGACCAGTAAGCATTGATGTAGTTGAAGCAGTTGTAGTCGCTGGTACTACTGAAGATATTTCTTTTAACATATTTCTATAAAGAAAACTATTTTTCTCCTAATATTTTTTTTTATTAATCTTGATCCCATTCCATCAAATAATATAACTACTACATTTTTTGGTTTATATTCTTCTAATATTTTGTCAATATCACTTAAAGTATTATGATAAACATCAAGTTCAAAAATATCTCCTAATACTAGATGCTAAACTAACAATACTATTATCATATTCTGGTAATATAAACTTATCCATTTTATCCACTTCCTTTCTTTTATTATTCATAGTTATTTAAAACTACTGCTAATTCTAGAGCAAGTAATAATACCTCTTTCTTTTTATCAATATTAGTAGGGCCTTCTAGACTTCTTTTGTCCCATACAGTACTATCTAGATTATCTCCGGCATAGTAAAAAGGTAAAATATTTCATATTTAATCTTTTGACAAACTGAAGCAATCACTGTACCTTCCATTTCTACACAGACTGCTCCATTATCTTTAAAAATATTTTATTTTATCATTTGTCTCTCTATAAAAAGCATCAGTCGTCCAAGTATAACCTTCAGTATAATCAAAATTATATTCATTTAATATCTTAATAAAATCTTCTTTATAATCAGGATTAATTTCTATTGTTTCACTAGGTGAAACATAATGATAACTGGTTCCTTCATCTCTAAATCCTCTTGTAGGAATTATAATACTACAATCTTCTATTTTAGAATCAAGTACTCCGCAATTACCAAAAAATAATAACTTTTGAACACCAGCAGAATATAACTCCCTCAATATCCCCAGCAATCAAAGGTCCACTTACACCAGTCATAAAAAAAAGACTATTTCTATATCTTTTATATTTTATTATATAGATATTTCTTTCCATGTTAGCACAAGAAAAATATCCAACTTCAAGTGCACTATACTTTTCTATAACATCATCAAATAAATGTCTAGAAAATACTCCTACTGCAACACTAGGTAACTTAATATTTTTTATCTTGTCCTTCTCTATATTTAAATCCATGTGCTTTAATAAAGCCATCTTCTTCACTAAACTTAATCATTTTATCTACTTCCTTTCTTTTTATTAATATCATATATAGAAAAAACCGAAGGCAACTATTCCATATAAGAATAGTGACTCCGGATTTTATTAATTATAAAATACGTGTAGGCTTTACCCCGAGATAGCTCTATATATCTCCTCACTTGTTATAACTATATAATTTATTTTGTGTTTTGTCAATCATTTATTACACTTTTTTGTAAATTATTTAATATATTGTATTATTCCTTGAGGTGAAAAAATTCACTTCAAGAATCAATAGTCTTCTTTAGTTAATTTAAAACTTTTAATTCATCAAGCATCAAATTTTTAATAAAATCAATATCTGTAAAAAATAAATCTAATCCACTTGCTATTAAAGAAAGCATATACTCAAAATCATCAATGATTTCTCTTTCGACAGCAGAAGCAATTTTAACTACCTTACCATCAACAGTATGTCTACTTTGAATATATTTTTTTCTAATGTAGGAAAGGCATTCTGAATTAATATAGCCTGTTCTCTACCAGCAATTCTTTTGATCAATATTGTTTTACAAGAACCATACTTTTTTTTTTTTTTAGCAATAATAGTTCTGTACTTATCTACCTTTGTACTTAATGGTATAAACCATAAAATTTCTTTATCTTTAATTGCTAAATATGATGGTCTAGAATGACCATTTTCATGATTTATCATTAATCCTTTTTTTATTAATTTGATCAAAGAATTCATCTTTAATATGATATAAATAACCAGTCTGAACTTTCATGTGAATCAACTCCTTAGTACTATATTATCATAAAAAGAAAAGAAAACTCTACCTTTTAGATAGAAGTTTTCTTACATTTACAACTCGAGATCATTTATTGCTCGCACCACTCGGAAGCGATTAACATTTCACGACTAGGATCATTTATTGCTCGCACCACCTAGAAGCGATTAACATTTATCACTAAGACATTCCTTCGTATGCAATAATAATATACTATATTTTATGTAAAAAAGTCAATTGTTTATGCTGAAAAAACTTCTAATTAATCTGTGTTATTGGTTATTTTATTGGTATCAATTTTATAATTACGCCTTCTACTTTTTATTAAATTTATTGGCTGTAGTTTTTTCATATATTTCAAATCCTACATCTAAGAATAGTTTCAATGCTTTTTCTCTACTTTTTTCAAAAGTATCATATAAGTATTTTATATTATTTTTATTTGCTTTTTTTATTAGTAGCTTAAGAGCTGGTTTTGAATATCCTTTTTACCTCTATATTTATCTTCTATTAAAAATACCGCAATTATATATATCTTCATCTTTATCATATTGGTAATTTACATATCCAACATATTTATTTAAGTCTTTGTCTTTGATATATGCGAAATATCTATTTTCTTTGATTCTTCTATCTTGAACTTCTTGCCATTTTTCTTTAGGGAAGTCAATGCACCCTGTATCATAATGATAACCATTATACATAACTTTGTAGCCGGCATTATAACTTCATTGTTTTTGGATCACTTTCTAGTTTTTGCTCATAGGAATATTCTTCCAATTTTGGTATTATTAATTCTATATTTTTCATTTTTTCTCCTTTTTATATTTTAAATATTTTATCATAGAGACTACAGGCTCTATGATACCTAATGAAGACTTAAGATTAACTTAAGGCTTCATAGGCAATTATGAATTTAAAGATTCAGTCTCATAAAGATTTCTATATATCTTACAACTATTTAATAATTCCTTATGTGTGCCCGTTGCTATTACCTTACCACCATCAACAACATGAATAATATCAGCATCCATAATCGTAGATAATCTATGAGCCACTATTACAATAGTATGATCATTAACTAAATTATCAATAGTCTTCTTAATATAATCTTGAGAATTATTATCTAAAGCTGAAGTAGCTTCATCAAATAAAATCACTTCACTACCCTTAGATAAAGTTCTAGCAATAGATAGTCTTTGTTTTTGACCACCAGATAAATTAATACCAGACTCTCCTAATACAGTATCATACCCTTTTAGGTAAAGACATAATATAATCATCTAAGTAAGCCATCTTAGAATATTCCCTTATCTTTTTAAGAGATATATTCTTATTAATTAATTTAAAATTTTCTTTAATAGTTCTATTAAAAACAAAAAGGTTCCTGTCTAATTATTGATATATGTTTCCTTAATTCATCTTCACTTAAGTCTTTAATATTAATACCATCTAACAATATCTCCCCACTAGTAGTATCAAATATTCTAGTAATTAAATTAAATAAAGTACTCTTACCCTGACCAGAAGCTCCTACTACAGCAATCTTCTTATTAGGTTCAATCTTTAAACTAAAATTATTTAATATATTACCCTCATCAGGATAATTAAAATTAACATCTTTAAATTCAATTACCCCTTTTAACATTAACTAACTTCTTATTACCAAACTCTTCATCTTTATATAATCTATTCTCTAATATATCATTTACTCTTGATATAGATACACTAACCTTCTGATATGTCTGAGTTAAGTCATTAATATTCTCTATTAACCAAGTAAACCTATATACATAATAAGTCATAGCAATAAAGAAAGTTAAACTAATCATTTTATAATATAATAATATAACACAAGTAGCAAATACTGAGCATTCTAATATAGACTTTAATAATCTAGTCTTTATATTAAAACTCTTCTGAATATCAATCTCTTTACTAGATTTATTATATATATCTTTAATAATACTAGTCATATCACTAATTAAATTATTTTTAATACCTAATGTTTTAATTTCTCTTATACCTCTAATAGACTCTGTAGTTAAAGAAATAAACTTATCTTGCTCTTTTTTATCTTTCTCTTTATGTATATCTTTAAGTAATGGATTATATTTCTTTAATATTAAGAATAATATCGATACAATACCTACTATCTCTAATCCTATTATCCAAGAATTAATAAATACATAAACTATAACAATTATTGATGCCACTAGTGATGATGATATCATATTAAGTAATCTACCAAAAGCAAAGCTTAAAGTATCAGCATCACTTGTTATTCTGTTTATTATTTCTCCTGACGACACCTTTTCATAAGCAACAGGAGGCAAACATAATGCTTTCTTATATGTATAAAAGCCTAGTTTTCTAGTTAACTTGCTCTCTTCTTTATATAATATAGAATTAGCATAATGTAATACTACTCCATCCATTGTTATTTCTAATACAAAATATATCCCTAAAAAATATTAAAGCATTCTTAATATCTAACATAGTTATCTCTTCTACTACTTTACCATTTAAATATCCAGTAAATACTTCACATATACCAGATATAAATATAATTATACTAGCAAATATTAATTTATTTAAATCTTCTTTAACTAACTTAAGTAGAGGCCTAAATTCTTTCAAACTCTTCATCTTTACACCTCCAAATAAAAGAACTACTTATTTATAAAGTAGTTCCAATTTAATATAATTAATTATTTTTACTTATTACAAAGTATGTGAAAAACATAAAAGAATCCCACTTTTCTTTAAAACTACTCTATCACTATTAAAAATATTTAAACTTAAAGTTCTCATCTTCATGATTTTCACTCCTCTCTCTTTTAAATTCAACCTAACTATATCATATTATTTTATGTATGTCAACCATTATTTGTTACATTTATTTTTTTTTATATGCCACTTCAGCCTATGGTCTTCCGTGGTATCTCGTAAGCCTACTTTAGTCTTTCTCATAGCATTTTTTTAGTTTATTTAATAATTCTTCTAATATATTATCCTCTACTATCTTAGTAATAGCAAAACACTTCTTACCTAAATCTTTTAAATGAAGCACCAGAATGATATAACACTTTATTATCTATTATAATAAACCTATCATGAAATATATTAGTATTTATTATTTCTATATTACTATATTGTTTTTCATACTTCTCTTTAGAAATATTATCTATATTTTCTGTATATATTTTTACTTTAACATTAATATTTCTAATAATATCAAATAATTTTTTTACCAGCATAATTATCTATTACAATTATTTCTTTCTTTTGCTTTAGATAATATATCTATAAGTAAAGAATATGCATCATATATCTGTCCTTCATAAAAAATATGATTATTACTTTCTTTTATATTTAACTTATCAAAAGACTCTTGTAATAATTTTATATCTTCTGTATTTTTTATAGTTAATTCATTAAAATATTTTTGTTCTATTAGCGAAGTATTTATTATATTTTTCATTACTACAAAAGCCCTCATAATATTTACACTTACTATACTAGCATTCTCAGTTTTAAGTACTGTTGCTAACATTGCGACCCCCTGTTCAGTAAATACATATGGTAGTTTTCTAACTCCACCATACATATTCAAAAACTTGAAGTTTCAATTTGAAACTTCAGGTTATCATATTCATTCTTATTTATTTGAAAATAAAAGTCTTGTGGGAATCTTTCTATGTTTCTTTTAACTGCTAAATTAAAGTGATTTGGTTCCATTTTTACAACCATATAATTTTTTGCTAAATCAGAGTCTAACATGACCTGTTTACCTCTAATTTCATATATCATATTTTCTATCTTTATATTATCACTTACAACTATATTGTTCACTTTATCATCCTTTCTTTGATTTCTAAAAAATTATATCTCTTTTATCATTGTCTTATCGTTTATGATAATATAAATACCTGGTGATGTCAATATTAAAATACATGTTTTTTAGTAATTTTCTTATTACCACCATAAACAAAAAGCAGATCATTTAGATCTGCTTATTTCATCTCGTTTTAATTCATTTTTATTTAGAAAATAATAGCACAAATACACTTATCAAAATTAGGTATATCACTACTGATATAACATTTTAATTATCTTAAAATCATTTCTTATAATTTCTTCTTTAAAAGTAGCAAAATCTACTATATTACATGAAGTACTAGTTACCATTATTTCTTTATTAGTATTTACATTTTTTTCTTACTACTTTCTTAAAAGCATCATCAATATTAGATTTATAAGTACTAGTACCATCACCCATCGATATAACTAAAGCAATACCATTATCATTTAAGTGTTCATATATAAACTTATAGAATAAATTACGATGTTCTTCCTTTAAAAACATATGAATAACCGCTACTGAATAAATAAAGTCATACTTTTTTTATTTAATTTATCTTTCATTATATCTAAAGATTTAAAATTATTTACATATTTATTGTTAGTCAGTTCATTACATTTAGCAATTACTGTTTTAGAGTAATCAATGCCTAATATATTATGATAACCCATATTAAGTAGATGAATTGTATCTCTACCTTCTCCGCATCCTACTTCTAATATACTATTATTCTTAGTAATATTATAGTCCTCTATTACTTTAACTACATCTTTACTAAAATCTTTAATTTCCCATAACATATTATTGTTATAAACATCTTTATATCTATCTTCATAAGCTTCATAATATTCTTTTTTCATAACATTACCTCTCTTATTTTTTTTAGTTTATCTAATAATTCTTCTAATATATTATCCTCTACTATCTTAGTAATAGCAAAACACTTCTTACCTAAATCTTTAAATGAAGCACCAGAATGATATAACACTTTATTATCTATTATAATAAACCGATCATGAAATATATTAGTATTTATTATTTCTATATTACTATATTGTTTTTCATACTTCTCTTTAGAAATATTATCTATATTTTCTGTATATATTTTCATTTTAACATTAATATTTCTAATAATATCAAATAGTTTTTTACCAGCATAATTATCTATTATAATTATTTCTTTCTTTTGCTTTTTAGATAATATATCTATAAGTAATGAATATGCATCATATATCTGTCCTTCATAAAAAATATGGTTAATTTCTTCATTAGTATTTAATTTACCTAGTATTAAATCAATTTTACTATCGTGTTCTAATACTAATTTGTTAATATATTTTTGCTCTATCAGTGAAGTATTTATTATATTTTCATTACTACAAAGGCATCCATTATAGCGATTGTTATAGAAGTCGCTAACTTTCCTTTTAGAATAGTAGCTAGCATATATACACCTTGCTCCGTAAAAACAGTATGGCCTTTCCTAGAGCCACCTCTTGAAGTCAAAACCTTTTTTGACTTCAAACTAGAATACTCTTTTTTTCAGTAATTCTAAAACAATATCTTTCAGGAAACTTTTTCTATATTATTTTTAACCGCCTGATTTATTTCCTTGGTACCATTCTTGCAACCATACAATGTCGCTAAATCAAAGTCTAGCATGACCTGTTTACCTCTAATTTCATATATCATATTTTCTATCTTTTTATATTATCACTTAGAACTATCTTATTCATTACATCATCCTTTCAATATTTTCTAATAAAAGATATATCTCTTTTTTTAATTATCATTGTCTTATCGTTTATGATAATATAAATACATAATGATGTCAACATAAAAAAATACTATTTGTTAATTAACTTCTTTACATAAATATTCCTTGGGCCTCGTTTAAAACTTCTCTTACCAGTTAAAACAAAACCATCTTTAATTAAATTATTAATAGAATATATATTATCTGGATGAATAGTTCCAATAGTAATCTTATAACCTTTAGTTTTAACATATTCATCTAGATATTTTAACATTTGATACTGAAGATTATTACCAACATACTTAGGATTAACAAACATTGGTCCATAATCAATAACTTCTTTATAATCAAAATCTAAATCAAATTTTACCATATCTTCTTCATTAGAAGGAATACTCATCATAGAACATACAAAGTCATTATCTAAATAATATATCCATATTTTGGTTCCATTATCAAGTAATTCTTTTAAATCTTCCTTAGTAAAGTCTCCTAACCACTCAGGATACTGCATATTACTTTTAGTATATTCACGATATTCTATATATTTATCTAAATTAATATTATTATCTACACACTTTAAATCTTCTAACTTCATAACATTACCTCAATTTATTTTCTTAATATCAATTAAACATCTAGTATGATAACCATGTTTTTTTCGTAGAAGTTAATTCCCATTTTATTGTAGGCAAATACTTCGATAGAAATATATTCACAGCCTATACTTTTAAAATACTCTTCTATTTTATTCATAAGTAAAGTACCAATACCACTACTTCTTACTTTCTTAGATACTACTAACTCTGTTACTTCACCACATTTAGGACATTTATAATCTAAATAATCATATTCATCATAACACCTTAAACATCCCATTATTAAACCTACTACTACATCATTATCTATTGCTAGATAACATTTGCCATTATTATTATTTACTTTTTTCTAAATCTAACATAGCCATCTTATCACGATATTCAGGATGTAACTGATCTAGATTATCTTCATCAATACTAAGAATATATTCTTCTAGTTCTACTAGTAAATCTTTTACATCTTCTAAATATCTATCTTCATATTCAATTATTTTCATTATATCTCCTTTTTCCACTTCAGCCAGTAGTCTTCCGTGGTATGATAGAGCCTATTCTAGTCTCTATCATAAAATCTTATTTTTTCTCTAAATATTCTGCTAAATTCTTATAAGAGTCTAAACTCCAAAATTTCCATCTTTCATTATCAGGAAAGCATCCCAAAGTTTTATCTTCACCATCAGGTATAAATATAAAATCCCAACTCCAACCATAAGTACCACTTTTTTCTTTAGCAATAGTTCCTTTGGTTATTCCTATAAAAAGTAATTGGTTCCTTTCCATATTCGCAGAAGGCTAATACTTCTTTAAAATATGCTTTTCTATTCTCTACACCATCAAGTAATTTTAATAAACCATCTTCTCCTAAAGTATCATCAACATAATGCGTATATACTCCTGGAAAACCATTTAGTGCTTCGACAAATAAACCTGTATCATTCTTTAAAACACTACACTTTAACTTATCACTAGCCCATTTAGCAGAATACTTAGCAACATCTTCTACATCATCCGCTTGAATCTCTATTGTTTCCATTTTAATATTATCTACAAAGAAACCAAGGGGTTCTAATATTTGTCTTGCACTATCTATCTTAGCCCAATTTCCTGTTACATAAGTTATTTTTTTATTCATCTTTTCACATAAATATTTAAACATTAACCCATGTGATTTAGTTATCTTTTCTTTTTTTTATTAAATCATCTATTTCTTCTTTAGTCATATAAGAAACAGAACTTACTTCTTCTTTTTGAAGTTTAACACTATCTATATCAATATCTTTTTCCAAATAATAAATATCTCCAAATGGTACTCCAAATAATATACTTCCAATATATTTAATATCATCATTTGCTATATCTATTCCAAGTTCTTCTTTTGCTTCTCTAATTATTGATGTTTTAGAGTCTTCATTATATAATACATGACCTCCAGTTGTACTATATAAGCCACTCTTTTCTAAAGAAGTTTTTTGTATTAAATATTTATTATCCTTATTTTTAATAAAAATATAACTGCTACTAAAATATGTTCATCATTAGATAGTTTATCTCCTCTAACTATCTTTTTATCTAATTTATTTTTATTATTATCATATACATTTAAGTATTCCATATTCACCTCCATATAACCGATTTAAAAAATCTTTCTTGAAACTCTGTAAGAACCATTATCTGATCATCAGTATAATTTACTCCATCTGGTACTACTACTAACTTATCATCATTATCATTAGTTCTATGTATAATAGCTATTACTCTTCCATGATACTCTTTTACCGGATCAAATACTCCAAGTAAATAAACATCTAATTCTTCTCCATCATCACTAATAGTATTAGGAACATAACCATAATTTAAAAGATAAATAAAGTTATGTTTAGGATGTCTTGTCCCAAGTGGTCTATCTATTTTAATAGTTATTTTCTTACCAAGATAATCTTTAATTTTCATATATCCTCTTAATTATTTTAATACATATCTTTTTTATCATTAACATAATAACAGATTATCATTGTCATTAATACTTTTTAAATATATACTTCTTCCTATTGGACTATTTAAAGATACTTCTTTAATTTTAGTATCATTATTTATCATATATTTACCAGTTAATTTAATATTATATTCTTCGATATCATCTATATCATATATAACTTTTATTTTAAGAATATCTCCTATATCTATTATATCATCAGAATTACTTTTTTTTCTACTATTTTTAAATATTTTTCATCCTCTAACATTTTATTTATTCTTGAAGCAATCTTTCTACTTTCTCTCATTGTATCTTCAAAAAGCAAAATTATCATGCCATCCATCTCCTACTGCATCAGCATAGGATTCACTTCCTATGCTGGCAATAGATAAACTTAAATCTTTCAATCTATTTAATTCTTCATAATACTGATTAAATCCCTCAGTATCTACTAATACATCTTTCATAAACACCTCCTATGAACCTGTACTACTATAATGTTTTTAAACCTATTTTAAAAGATAGAAAACATGGTATTAAATATACTACTATTAATAATGGTGATAATAAATATAATGTATTATTAGATTTTCCTAATAGATAAAGTAAAGGATAATAATTAACTGAAGCATATGGAATAATAAAAAGTAAATATAAATATAAAATCTTTTTCTAAATATTCCTATTGGATACTGAGCCATTTGTTTACCACCATCAGTTAATAAATTTCTTACTTCTAAGCCATGAATAGTAATAAAACAATATGAAGCCATTAACAAGAATATTCCAAAAAATAATATTATTGAAGATAGAAACATTGCTATTATTAATAATATATTTATAATATTCCATTCTATATTTAAATGACTTATAGCAATAAAGAATATTATTAACGATTGAATAATTCTAGCTACTTTTACAAAAAATCCATTTCACTACATATTACTTGATATAATACCCCTCTAGGTCTTACTAGTAGTCTATCTAAAGAGCCATCAATAATAAATTTATCAAACTTATCTACTCCTCTAAAAAGAATGTTTCATTAAAAAGCAAAGCCAAAATGAATAATAGAAAAAACATAATAGTACTTCATATAAAGTAAAACCTTTAATATTATCAAATTTTTGAAATAAAGCTACTGTCATAAAATAATAAGTAAAAAATACTCCTATTTGGCTAATAAAAGTCAAGATAAATGATAGACGATATTCTAACTGTGATTTTAATTTAAGTTTCATTGATTCTATATATAACTTAACCACCTTGTATCACAGCCTTTCTAAGTGATACTCTTGATATTAAGTATCCTAATGATATTGTAATAATTATCCAAATAATAGAACCAATAATAAGGATATATCCTTCTTCTAATGGTATACTATTAGAATATATTCTAAAAGGAAAGTCTCCAATAAACCTAAAAGGAAGAAATTCCGCTATATGTTTTTAACCATGTTGGAAAAAATGGTATCGGAACCGTTCCACCCATAAATATATCTGCAATTACACTATAAGTAGTCATAGACCCCTTTTTCATCTAAAGTAAACATTGTTAAAATATGCATAAATAAATTTAAAGCTGTAACTAAGAATAATCTAATACTAATGCTACTATAAATATTATAAAATTATTTATCGAATAAGGACCAGATAAATGAAATGGTTCTGGTAATGATATAGCAAGAATTATTAAAGGAATAAATCTAAGTAAAACTGCTACTAACCTTTTAGCTAGCATCTTAACATACCATTTAAAATAAAAAATCTTGAGGTCTTACTAATTCATAAGCTAAATTACCATTTTTAATCATATCAAGTAATTCGTTTTCTCTATCAAAGGGATATATTAGAGCAAAAAATGATTGCTGAAGCCATAAGTAATTAACAAGTTCTTGCCAGTTCATTGGTACATTACCACCGCTTTCGTAGAAGGCTAAATATACCATAATAAATATTAAAGCAAAGAATATTTGTGTACAAATACCCGCTATTGCTTCCATTCGATATTGAAGATTAGTTATAAATCTTAATCTAAAATAACTTAAATATGATTTCATAATTCATAGTCCTCATATAATTTAAGTATTACATCATCAATACTTTCATTATCTATTTCAATATCTTCAATATTATATTTAATAGTAAGTTTACTTAAGAAATTAGATATACTTATTATATTAGAATCAATTATAAAATTATAACTATCTTCCTTCTTACATTTCTTTATAACACCTTTTACTTTAATATTATCAATTTTATCCTTAGTAAATATCTTAATATTTTTATAACTACCATATTTAACTTTTAATGTTTTAATATTTCCATCATATAGTATCTCTCCATTACCTATTAAGATAATTCTTTTAGCCAGTGCTTCAATATCATTCATATCATGAGTAGTAAGAATTACTGTTACTTTATTTTCTTTATTTATCTTTTTATAAAGTCTCTTACTATCTTTTTAGATATAGCATCTAATCCTATTGTAGGTTCATCTAAGAATAATATTTCTGGTTTATGTAGAAGAGATGATGCTATTTCACACCTCATTCTCTCTCCTAAAGAAAGCGTTCTAACCGGTTTTTTTATTATTTCTTCAATACCTAAAAGTTCTACTAGATATTTCTTTGTCTTTTGATATTCATTATTATCTATTTTATAGATATCTCTTAACAAGTCAAAAAGTATCTTCCGCTGGGATATCAAAAGCAAGCTGACTTCTTTTTGACCAAAGACTACTCCTATCTTAGATACATATTTTTTTTCGATCTTTAATAGGATCTAAATTATTTATTTTAATGCTTCCACTAGTAGGAAGAAGTATTCCTGAAAGCATCTTAATCGTGGTACTCTTTCCAGCACCATTTGGACCAATATAACCTACTATCTCCCTTTCTTTATTTCAAAAGACACATTTTTTACTGCTTCTACTATTTTGTATTCTCTTTTGAAAAATGATTTTAAAGCAGCCTTTAGTCCACTATTTCTTTTTGGCTACTTTAAAAGTTTTTGTTATGTTGTCAACTTTGATGAATGACATTTTAATATCACATCCTTTCTGACAACGCAAAAAAAGCCACATATTTTAAATATGTAGTTTCATCATGCAATTAAATATATGGTTTTTTTCTTCGCAAATGTCATAATAAATATATTATATTAAAATTCTTTTGTCAATAGTTTTATTTGTTTTTTATATAAAAACCTCAGTATTTTTTGTACTATTAAATAATGTGCATAACGAGATAATTTATAATCTATTATAGTTTTTTAGATTCTTTTTTGATAATTCTATCTTTTTTTTCCAAACAGGAAAAAAAAGATCTTCTTATATGCAATTATTGTTTTTCTAACATGCTATTCTTGCATTACTAATTACACTATTAAACTTATTCTATCTTTTTTATATTTTAGTACCTTTTGTAATTTTCTAGTAAAATTTATTTGAAACCTCTCCCTTATATAGTCTTCTACAAATTATTAATTATTTCTAGAGTAAACTCTGCTACTTCAGTACTACTTTTCTTTAGTAAAAAATTTATCATAAGTAATTAGATTATCTTTACCTATTACATCAGATATAGATCTAATTACTAAAAATGGTATACCACTTAAATAGGAGGTCATTCCTATACTAGCGCCTTCCATTTCTACTGCTACCGCATTAAATTCTTCATTTATTTTTTTTTTTTAGATAATCCTATATTTGTACAAAACATATCACCAGTAGCAATAGTACCATCATAAACATTATCCTTCTTTATATTAAAGGCTAATTCTCTAAGATATCTATCGCATTCTACATATACACCTACTTTGGGTATATAGCCTTTAGGATGATTAAATGCTGTTATATCAAAATCATATTGTACTAATTTATCACTAACTACTATATCACAAACATTTAGTTTATTATCTATACCTCCTGCTACTCCAACATTTAGTATATAATTAGGACTATAGTTATCTATTAATACCTGAGTGCTTCTTGAAGCATTAACTTTACCTACTCCTGATTCTACTAAAAATATACATTCCTTATCATTAATAGTACATTCATAAAAATCTAAATCATATATTTTATTTATCTTATTTAATTTAACTAGTTTTAACATTTCTTCTAATTCTTCATACATAGCAAATATAATTCCTATTTTATTCATATATACCTCTTTTCTTTTACTTTTTGTGTAATCATTTTTCTTATTATCATATTCATAATCTAATCTATTACTTGAAGTAATAATACTTTCTCCTAAATTACTTTCTAGTTCACATCTAGCAACCTTAGCAACATTACCACCTACTTTGGCTACTTTAATATTACCATCAAGTCCTACTGGTTTATGCTTTTCAGCAAGTCTTTTAGTAGCTTCTTCAGATAAATCAGTAAGAATTAGTTCTATACTATCCATATTATCTCTTAGATTTTCTTTTTCTAAGTCCTTTATACTCTTTATATTCTTTACTAGTCATACCAGACCAAGTTTTATATATCTCATTAGTTAAAATAGCATACTCTTTGGCATCTTCTATACCATTTTCTTTCCAAACATCAGTTAATTGTTTTCTGTTTTGAATAGATTTCATTCTCTTTGCTATCCTGTTTTCATCATAACCTTTTGCTCTATATAAATCTATAGATCTTTTATAGCAATTGATGGATCAAATACCTCATCAATTCTCTCACTACCTAACTTGGCTAACCATTGTTTTATAGGCTCAGCATTCTTACTAGGAATAGATTCTATTATTCTAAACATTCCTTCTATATCAGTAACATCAGTCATACGATATTTACCATCAGTAGCCTTAAGTTTCAACTGTCCGATTTTTTCGGACACTTCACTTCCTTCCGAAGATTAATTGCTTCTTTTAAGTCACGCCAGTATTTTCTGGGTCTAGCACTTCCAGTTAATACTTCAATAATATCAATAATACTAACATAATATTTCTCACTTTCTTTGTCCCAAACAGTTCTGACTTTCTTATCATTAAATATTTTGTTAATCAAATATAATTTATTCTTTTACCATATAACCCTCCTCTTTTCTTACACTCCAAATATAACACATATAAAATATCTAAGTCAATGAATTTAATACATTTCTTGGTAATATTTTTACCAAAAAGAAAAAAAAGTACTCTATGAGTACTTATCTGCTAATTTAATTGTTTTCTAATTATATTAATTGCCATTACTAAAATATATTTCTAATCTATTATATTTACCAGTATACTTTTCAATATAATTATTATTAGTATACTCTTTTACTATATTCTTCCAAAATGATTCTGCTATTATAGAATTAGGTACTGCTTTTATAGTCCAATTACCTCTATGAAGATTAAAAACTTTAGTTACTGATTCTTTACCTATTTTATTTCTTTTATAGTTATTTAAAACAAATATTTCACTTATTTCATAATTATTATTTCCATTATCATCTATAAGTACAAAGCCTAATATATCTTTATCACTCTTAATAAAATAAGCATAATTATCTATAAAATATATTTATCTATGTTATAGTCGTACTCACATGTTATGGAATTAAATGGTAATGGAAAGTATAAACTTAAGTCATGTAAATATAATTGTAATAATTTTTTTAATTTTTCTTTTTTCTTCTAATGTAACTATTTCTAAATTGATATTCATATTATACCTCTTTTCTTATATTTAGTATAATTTATTTAAAGTTTTTTGTAAATAAAAAGTGCTGTAATTTAGAGTACTTATTTTTTACTATTCTTCAGTCTTGCTTGAAGATTTAGCTTTTTAGGAGCTTTCTTTTTCTTCAGCTACTTTAGTTTCAGTTTTCTTTGTAGTCTTTTTAACTTCTGGTTTTACTTTTTAACTTCTTCTTTAGAAGTGCTTACTCCTTTATAAAAACCACATTTTGGACATGCTCTGTGAGGTCTAATTTTAGCACCACAGTTAGTACATTCTACTAATCCATTAGCGGTAACTTTATAATGAGTTCTTCTCATATCTCTTCTTGTCTTACTTACTTTTCTAAATGGAACTGCCATCTATCTCACTCCTTCCTTAATAAATCTTCGAGTTCACTGAGAGGATTGTTTTTACTATTTAAATCATCCTCACTAATTAATCTCCATCCATTACCTTCAAGTTTTATGTTTTTATTCTTATCGTTTACTACCTTTGAAGGAACCTCGATAAGAATATTTTGCCATAAAATGTCAGTAATATCAAGTGTTTTTTGTAAATTTATGCTTGTTTCCTCGATATTTTCTTCAATTTCACTAGTAAAATTATATTCATAGTCTTCTAAAGTTATATCATCTGCTAGTATCATAGTACCGCTTAGTACTCCTTCTAATGAATATGTATCATCTACTAACTTCTTGATATTACCTTTAAAATGAATATTATTTAATCTTCTAATACCACTATTTTCTAAATATTCATTTGGAATTATAATATCACTATCTATATTTATAGTTTTATTGTTTACTACAAGATTAAATAAATCAATAGTCATAAATTTCACCTGCCTAATAATTATATAATATTTTTTAAAAAAAATATCAACCTTTTTTTGATATTTCTTTGTTTTACACTACTCCTCTTCAGTATTAGTCTCTTTTTTTTTTTACTAATACCTCTCTTGGTTTAGAACCATTTTGTGGTCCTATTATGCCTCTTTCTTCAAGTAAGTCTACTATTCTAGCAGCCCTATTATAGCCAATACGATACTTTCTTTGAATTAGAGAGGCTGATATTTTACCAAACTCCATAGCGAAGTCTACAATATCGTTATATAGTGGATCATCATATTCTTCTTTTGATTCATAGTCATCGTCATATTTACCAGCATCAGCTCCTTCGCCACCTCTTTCTTCTGTTATAGAATGATCATAGTTAGCCTTCTGCTGTGATATTGTAAAGTCTACTATTTTTTTTGTAATTCTTCATCACTTACATAAGCACCTTTGTATTCTTATTGGAACATTTTCTCCCATTGGTTTAAATAACATATCACCTTTACCTAATAGTTTTTCTGCTCCAGTTTGGTCTAAGATTGTTCTTGAATCTATTGATGATGATACGGCAAATGATATACGAGATGGTATATTGGCTTTTACAACACCGGTTATTACATCAGTAGATGGTCTTTGTGTAGCCACAATTAAGTGAATACCTGCTGCTCTAGCCATTTGAGTGATTCTCATTATTGAGTCTTCAACATCTTTAGCAGCTACAAGCATTAAATCTGCTAACTCATCTATTATAAATACAATATATGGCATCTTTACATAGTCTGTATTTGTTTCACACATTTTGTTATAAGAACTTATATTCTTACATTTAGTATCCTCAAATACTTGGTACCTTCTTTCCATCTCTACTACAATATTTTTTAAAGCAATAGAGGCTTTCTTAGGATCTGTTACTACCGGAGTAAGTAAGTGTGGTACACCATTATACATTGATAATTCTACTTTTTAGGATCTACCATTACTAATTTTTACTTCATCCAGGTTTAGTTCTCATTAATATTGAAGCTATTATACAGTTAATACATACTGATTTACCACTACCAGTTGCACCTGCTATTAAAAGGTGTGGTGTAGCATTTATTTCAGCCCATTTTACTGTACCCATAATATCTTTACCTAGTCCTACAGCAAGTAATGATTTATCACTTGGTTCTGGTAATTTACTTAGTACTTCTCTAAATGATACAGCACTATTTACTTTATTTGGTAATTCTATACCAATAGTACTTTTTACCAGGTATTGGAGCCTGTATTCTTACATCTTTAGCAGCTAAATTTAAAGCTATCTCTTTTTGTATTGATAATAGTTTATTAACTTTAGTACCTGCTTTTAACTCTAATTCATACTGAGTAACTGATGGTCCTATATGACATTCTTTTATCTTTCCTGGTATTTCAAAATCAGCAAGTACTTTTTCTAAAGTAGTTATATTTTGTTTTTACTGCTTCAATATTTTCTTTTATCATTATTACCTTTAGATAATTTTAATAATGTTAATGGTGGTAACTTGTAATTTACATTAATTACTGGTTTTTCTTCTTCAGTATCTTCTTTTACCATTACACTTGCACTAGCAGTCTTTATTGGTATATCTGGTTCTACTGGTAAATCTTTTTTCTTCTTTATCTGGAGTTTTATCTACAGTAGGAAGAATTATTCTACTATCAGTAGTATCAGCATTTTCTTTCTCTTTATGTTCCTTCTTTTTTAATCTTTGGTACTTTTTATTTTCTTAATTAAATCAATAAGGCTAGTATTAAATAATAATATTGTACCAATTACAATTAAAGTAATAATAACTATCTTAGTACCATCTTTAAATAAACTAAAGAAAGCATAAGTAAAAAAGATTGCTCTATCATACCTCCACCACTATTGGAAATAGCATAGCTTATAGTATCTACTATATTTGTATTTCCTGTGTTATCAAAGGCTTTTAATAGATTATTAAATGTTTCTGTTATTATTTTTATTCCTTCTTGTGAATGTACTTCTATATATTTTAAGTGAAGTAATACTAAGAAAGATATTACCAGTATATAAAAACCTATCCATCTTAGACTAAGTAAGTTAGGCGTTTTCCTTTTTACTATTAGATATCCTCCTAATATTAATAATCCAAATAATAGGAATGGATATATATTACCTACTAGAAATACTGCGAATGATTTTATAAAATTACCCGCAGGTCCATAGGCTCCTATTCCTATAATTGCAGCTAGTATTAGTATTATACCTACCACTTCATTTGTATATTCAAATTTTTTTCTTTTCACTATCTTTTTTAGTTTTTTTCTTTGCCACTTTATCAACCTTCTATCCATATTAATTATAACTTTGCTAATATTAAAAGTAAAGTTTTTAATTGCTTTTTATACTAATTAATAGGCTTTTAATAAGACTTGGGTTTGTTTATACTATGGTCAAATAAGTAAGAATAAATAGTTAGTTTATGCTTTAAATAAATTGTCGTAAGGGAAGACCTAAGGCTTTCTTACGCCTTTAGAGACTACAGGCTCTAAAGAAAAAAAAAAAAAACTATTTATTATAGTCTTCTATTGTTTTAGTTACCATTTTCTTTTAAGTATTTAGTAGAATAAGTACAACCACTGATAGTATCTAAATTATCAAGATTATTTTGATTATTCTTTATCTTATCTAAATAATTATTATCCTTTATAATAGCAGTATATGTTTCATTACTCTTTAATAACTCTATATTAGAAATATTACCACTAGTAAATACTATCTTTAATTTTAAACTATTTTTTACCAGCATAACCTCTTCCCATTACCTCATAAGTTGTTATATTACCACTTTTTGTTTTAGATAATATACTAAAACTATCATCTGGTTCTTTATTTAATACCTTAGTACTTATTATTACTCCTAGTAGTAGGGCTATTATAGTACTTAGAATTATTAAGGATATTTTAATTATTTTTTTTTGCTATATAATTTTATACTTAAATAATTTATTAGTATTGTTATTAAGTTAACTATTAATATTGATATTAATACTCCCTCTGGTAATGGAGTTAAATATCTAATAAACATAGTTATGATACCTAGAAGTACACCACTTATTAACTGACCTGTATTAGTAATTGAGTGGTTACTGGATCAGTAGCCATAAAGACTGCTCCAAAAAGTAATCCTCCAGATAATATGTTAAATAGAATAAACCATAGTCCAATATCTTTAGTTATACATATTACTGAACTTATTAATACTACAGTTAATACATAGGATACTGGTATGCGCCATTTAATCATTTTTTTATATAGGTTAAATAGATAAAACTTACTATACATAGTAGTGATGATGTTTCTCCTATAGCACCCGGTATGTTGCCAAAGAAGAAGTTTAATAGACTACCAAATGGTGCCACTAATTTATCATAAGTAAGAACATAACTACCTGCAGTCATATTTGATAATGGTGTTGCACTACTTATGGTATCTACTTCATAAGGATTTAGATATCCTCCTACTAGAGATGAAAATATTACCGTTATGAAGAGACTTCCCGCTAGAGCAGGATTTAATTTATTTTTACCAAAACCTCCTGTTAATACTTTTTTGATAAAGAGGCTATTATACTACCTAGTATTACTAAATATAATGGTGTATTTATTGATATTACTAGGCTTAAAAATATTCCTGGTATAATAGCATAGTTTTCAGTAAATAATTCATAAATACTTTTTTTTATTCTTTCTAATTAGATAGTATAGGTATTCAGTTAATAAACCAGTAATAGAAGCTACTACAACAAATATTAATGGTTTAAATACTAGGTATAGACTACCATAGCCTTTTATTACCGGATATATACCATTTTTTTATATGTAGAGAATAATATAAAGAAAGATAATATTATTAAGATAGTATACATCATATCAGAAGTTTTATTTTTTTACTTTTTAGATAACTTCCATTTCTTACCTTAAACTCTCTCATTTATTATTCACCTTCTCTTTAGCGGCTTTTACAAATTCTCTTACTTCTATTTTTTGAAGGACATATATAAGAACATAGTCCACATTCTATGCATTCATCCGCTTTTTAGACATTCTAGTTCTTTGATATTACTGATATTTTTCATAATAAAGGCTGGATATATTCCTACAGGACATACCTCAAGACATTTACCACATGATATACATGGTAATGATCTAGTAAAATTATCCTCTATTACAAGAATAGCATTTATATCTTTAGTAATTATTAAGTCATCAGTAGGAATACTCTTTCCCATCATTGGACCACCCGCAATAAAAAGTGGATTCTTTAGCTTTTTTTTATAACCATCTAGTGAAGCTATTATTTCACTAGCTAGAGTACCTATTTTTACTTTAACATTAGTCTTTTTCCTTTTATACCTGGACCAGTAATGGTAATTATTCTTTCTGTTAATGGTCTACTGTATTTTAGCATTTCATAGATTGCATAAATAGTACTAACATTACTAACTAGTATACCTTTTTTCAATTGGGTATTTATCATACTCTATCCCGAGAGTATCTCTTACTACTAGCCTTTCCCAGCCATTTGGATATGCATCTTTTACTAGTTTTAAACTTATATTAGGATAAGTACCAATATGTTTAGTAAAAGCATTTATTACTTTGGTACTATCTTCTTTTTACAACAATATAACTCTTCTTTAGATTCATTATAGTCATTATTTTATCTACAGCTTCAAGTATTTCTTCAGCACTATTTTTCATTAATGCTTTATCACAAGAAACAAAAGGTTCACATTCAACACCATTTACTAAAAGATATTTAGTGTTATCATTATCATACTTTAAGAAAGTAGGAAAATCACTTCCTCCTAGTCCAGTGATACCATTTTCTCTAAGAGCATTTATAAATTCTTCTCTAGTATATTCCTTTTTTAGTTACTACCTTACTTTTTTTTCATACTTCTCCTTGAAGTCATTTTCTATTACAACACCATTTAATCTTTTTACCATTATTAATAGTCTTAGTATCTCCCACTAATGCATAACCTGATACTGAACTATGTATAGGAAAATTTATCTTTTTCATCTATAGCAATTACTTGTCCTTTATGAACATAATCTCCACCTTTTACTAGATGCTTATACTCTACTTCATTTTTATTCTCAAGAGGTATATAAACCAATTCAGGTTTTAAATAATTATCTATTTTATATAAAATATCACTATCAATATGTACTCTCATTTCTATTCTCCTCTAGTATATAATAGCATAAAATAAAAAAAAAAGATAGTATTTCTACTACCTTGATGATGTTTTTTTATTTTCCTCTATAGTATCTAGACTAGATAACTGTACTAAAGCATCATTATATATTCCTTTAGCTTCTTCATATGTTTTAGCAAGTTTCATTCTTATATAATATTTTGCTCCAAGATTATATTCGGCACTACCTGGTTTAAATTGTTCCTCTACTTTAGTCTTTATATTAATTAAGCATATAATCTCTATCAATTAATATAGTATACACAGTTATAATTAGTTCTTTCATAGATACTATTTGTACTAGACTTTCACCATTAATGGTTTCATGATGATCTTTTTCATTATTACCATACATTATGTTATTTATAAACATTTGATAACTTTCATTTTTTTTTTGTATAAATTCAGAAAAAAGCCTTTTCTAAGTCCATAGTTGTTTTAGCAGTTTCTATTTCCATATCTAAATTCTTAATATCTAAACTAATAAAATCAAATAGTTGTGATACCATTGCATGATTTATTTCTTTTTCATAAAATTCTTTCGCAGACTTTGATATATTAAATAATCCTTTCTTTTTCTAAATCAATATCTTTAAACATTTTTCTTAGATATTCATACATTATAAGTATTTGATAATCATAACTATCTTGTTCTCTTCTTATGGTATCTTCTTTTTTATTTCCAAAGTCCACATACATTATCTTTGACTTTAAACTATATGCTTTTTTTCTAACTGTTCATGTGTAAAATTAGCATCTAGGTTAAATGTTTTTTAATGCATTTTCTAATTTCTCCATTTTATTACCTCCAAAAAGCTAAATATGAAATAAATATTAAATATATTATTGTTAATATTGTTCCATTTATTATATCTTTTGTTTTTGATTTATCTGGTACTCCGACCATCATAGCTACTAGTACGCCGCCTACTAGACCTCCTATATGAGCAGCCAAATCAATACCTTCTGCAAAGAAACCTATTATTAGATTTACAACAATTATTGGAATAATTGATCTTTTTTATAGCCTCTCCTAGATATGTACGATAGTGCATACCAAAATATAGAAGTGCTCCCAGTAAACCAAATATTGCTCCTGATGCTCCAGCAGATATAGTATTATGAGTAAATGCTAGTGACATTATACTACCAAATATACCACTTAGTATAAATATTATTATATATTTTTTTTTAAATAAATTTTCTACTTCTCTACCTATATATATA
>VOFJ01001632.1_pt1 | contig 32813 bp, 40 predicted proteins | sample 5384081 | NCBI WGS metagenome assembly VOFJ01 (sample SAMN12384729, study PRJNA508395) | human gut metagenome | isolation source: healthy gut I | host: Homo sapiens | reverse complement strand
AAGAACACGACGGACATAGGCCCCGCGTTCGCTTTTTTGAAGCTCTGCCCGATCGCCATGGCGGCATACGTCATCAGGCACAGCGCGACGCAGCACAGCAGCGAACGCGACGAACTCGATGATAAACCCCGCGCTCTGCGCGTCGGTCATGGGCATACCAGACGTGTAGGTGACCTGAAAAAGCGGACCGCATTCTGATACGACCGAAGCCCGTCACCAGCAGGCCGAGCGCATCGACGGCGAGCGCACCGGAGAAACTCCACGACCGGACGATCAGCTGCGAGCAGATCAGCTCCGTCGTCGAGACCGGCAGCGTAAACATCAGGTAGCCCTCATCGGTCATGAGGTTGCGGTAAAAGCGCAGGATCATCAGCACGATCGTCGTCACGACGGCGGCAATGAGCGCCAGCGAGAACACGAACGACACGAGTGAGAAAGCCGGAGGATGCTGATCCAGATATTCGACTGGCTTTCACACAGGCGGGTGATCAGCCCCGTGAACAGACCGAGCACCGGCACGGCCCGCATAGACCGGCAGGATGATGCGCGCCGTGGCGCGAAAGTCCTGCTTCAACAGTTTTCCTCAGCATCTGAATACCTCCCGGAACACAGCGTCCACCGATTTGCCCTCCCTGGCGCGCAGGTCATCCGCCGACGACTGCAGCAGCAGATGTCCGCGGCTGAGAAACGCCACGTCGTCGAGAATGTGCTCCACTGCGATCAGGTGCGTGGAGATGACGACGGCGGCCTCGGGGTTGTAGTTGGAGATGATGGTGCTGAGAATGTAGTCGCGCGTGGCGGGATCGACGCCGCCGATCGGCTCGTCGAGCAGATAGAGCTTTGCCTTGCGGCTCATGACGAGGATGAGCTGCACCTTTTCGCGCGTGCCCTTGGACATCTGCTTGATCTGCTGCTTCGGCTGGATGCCGAGCCGCTGCATCATCTGCACGGCGGCGGCGCGGTCAAAGTCGTCATAGAAGTCGCCGAAAAAGTCCAGCAGCTGCAGCGCCGTCATCCAGTCGGCAAAATAGGTGCGCTCCGGCAGGTAGGAGACGATCTTCTTCGTGCCCTTGCTCGGCGCCATGCCGTCGATGAGGATTTCCCCGGCATCCGGCGTCAGCAGACCGTTTGCCAGCTTGATGAGCGTGCTCTTGCCGCTCCCGTTCGGGCCGAGCAGACCGACGATGCGCCCCGGCTCGACCGCGAGATCCACGCGGTCGAGTGCCGGTTCTGCGCCGTAACTCTTGCACAGCCCTCTGCATTCGAGAATTGCCATGTTTGTTAGTCCTCCTTTGCCTGCTGCAGATCCTGCCGCAGCAGCTCGAGCGCCTGCGCCCGGTCATAGCCGAGCTGCGCCAGCGCCTGCCAGAATGCGTCGATGCCGGCCTGTGCCAGCCGACGCTTTTTCCTGCTCGATGCGGCGCAATGTCCTCCGTCACGGTGCGCCCGGCCGTGCGCTGCGTCGGATGAGCTCCAGACGCTCCAGCTCGGCGAACGCGCGCTGCATCGTGTTCGGGTTCACACCGGCGTCGGCTGCAAATTCCCGCACCGACGGCAGCCTGCCGCCCGGCGGAAACTGACCGAGAATGATCGCGCGGGCGATCTGATCCACGAGCTGCGTGTAGACAGGCGCGTCATTGCGAATGTTCCAGTTCATGGTGCGCCTCCTATCCGAAATGCGTATCACTGTATTAAGCGATTAAGACAATAACACAATAATCCTGTGCAGTCAAGCAAGAATTTGTGAAGAAAATGTAAAAACGCCCGCAGCAGTTGCTGCGGGCGTGATATATGTCGTGAAAGGGCGGACTCAGCGCTCGATCTCTTCTTCACAGGCGTTTGTCTGGATGACCGGTACGGCACGGCGCTGTGCGAGCAGACCGGGCAGGATGGAGGCCAGACTGCCGCAGAGGATGCACGCGATGCCGGCGAGCATATTGCCGGGGATGGCCTCGTGCAGGATGAGAAACGCAAGCAGCGGCGCGAGCGCAGGCTTAAAGAAGAACACGAGTGATGTCGTCTGCGCGCTTGTGACCTCCATCGACAGGAAGTAACACGTAAAAGCCGATGCCGGTCACGCCGATGTAGATATAGAGGACGATCGGCAGATTTGCCGCCATTAGCCCGTGAAAGGGATGTTCGCAAAGGTGTCCAGACCGGCGGCGGTCAGCGCGGCGAGACGGAGGGGATATGCGTCAGCGCGGCGAGAGCGCCATCATTTCGGCCGCGCCCGAGCAGAGAAGCTTAAGCACGACACGACGAGACCGCCAGAAGCGCGCACTGCCGTTTGCCACACGCCGTAGAGCGCGAACAGCAAACGTGATGCCCAACCCAGGATGTACGTCACACCAGCGTCGAGGCTTCAGATGCACGGCACCGGATGATCAGCACGATACCGGTCACGTCGAGCAGCGCAAGACCGGGATCTGATTTTGGAGATTTTTCTCCCGCAGCAGCAAAAACGCAAACAGCGTCACGACACGAGATTACGCTCGAAAACAGCACGCCGACGACCGACGCCTGTACGCGCGCGACGGCGAGCTGATACAGCGACATGCTCACAGCGATGCCCATCAGTCCCAGTAGCAGTGCAAACGTGCCGAGCGCTCTGCCGTCGAGCGACAGACGGCGCTTTTTCAGCTTCACGCACGGCCAGCGGCACGACACAGCCCGCCGACCAGAAAGCGGCTGAAGTTGAGCTGGATGATGGGGTTTAATTGTCCGGCAATGCGCCAGGCGCGACCTCCATGCTGGAAAACAGCAGCGTCGTGATCAGGATGTAAAGATATCCGCGTTTCATATCCGCACCTTCTTTTTGGTTTCACAGATGTTTTTCGTTGTAACATCATTTTGGCCGCTTGTCAAGCGGTATCAGCGGCAGACGGCCGGCATTGCGCTCCCAAACACACCGTCGGCATAGCCCCTGAATGGCGGGGTTATCGGCTGCATTTCCAGCCGCTTTCCGCCCATGCGCGGTATTGCTCGCTTCCCCAGCTGGCGGCGCGACAACGGCGACTGAAGTTTACGCGCCGTCACAGCCATCAACCGGACGGCAAAGGGGTCGGCACGATACCCGCCGGGATCTGAGCTTGCGAGGGGATGAGCGCTTTGCCAGCAGCTTCTCGGCTTCTGCGTCGGTGGGCGGTGCCTTCCGGTATCGACCGTAGGGCACGGAGATGTCGTCCCAGAAGTTTGACGGGCACGTGTTATGAAAGCTGGGCTGTCCGGCGTTTCCTCCCCAGTCCTTCGCCGGCCGCTCCGTTTGCGCGCACGTCGGTAGATCTTTACGGCGTCGACGTCGAACGTATAGTCATCCGTGCGCGTGGCAAACCAGATGTCCTCCATGCCGTTTTTCCAGTTATGCTGTGCCCCACGGCCCTTTCTCCCGCTGCCATGTGATGCGGTTTTGTGCCGGAAATACCCTGAGCGTCAGGCCGATCGGGCTCGAGCACCAGTCGCAGCAGACGATCGAAGCATTCGGCTTGAGCAGCGGCAGCAGCAGCTCGATCCATGCGCGTGAAGGCGGCGTAATTTGCGTCCGTCATGGGCGAAAAGTTTTTCGCCGGCGAATTCCTTCGTGAGGTTGTACGGCGGGTCGACGATCAGCAGGTCAGCAAAGCCGCGCGCGGCGGTGCGGCGCGACCTGAAACGTGTCGCCGCAGATGGTGCGGTCACACACGGCGTCGCGGATCTGCGCAGCGCGCGCTCCGGTGCGTCCTTGCGGCAGGAAGTCGATTGTCTTGTTGCGTTCGGCTTTCATGGCGTCACCTCGCTGTAAAGAGCGACTCCAATCTGAAAAAGATTGAGTCCTCTTTGTGGCGGAGTAGAGGGATTCGAACCCCTCGATACCCTTAGGGGTATACGATTTCCACCGTGCGCGCTCTGACCAGGCTACGCGACTTCTCCACGTTCTGTCTGGTTAGCTTTCATTTCAAATTGTCAGCTTGCACATTATAATTAAAATTTCCGTAAAGTCATGCTAATTTGAAAGCCGCATTTTTTGCGCGCATCTCTCAAAAATCAGTCCAGTGAGCAGCGTGCGCACGCGCTGCGCGTGGTACGCACCATCTGCCGTGCCATGGCGTCGCCTCTCACAAAACGTCGGCACCGCGCATCGGCGCTGCCGCATCCAGCTGCGCGCGCTGAGCACACCAAGCTCCTGCCAATAGATGCAGCGCAGATCCGCCGCCGCCGTGCTCAGCCGCGAGACCGCCCAGGCGGCAGAGGCAGAAGGCACAGAGCGCGCCCGTGCGCAGAAAATACTCTGTTTGGCGGCTCACAGGCTGCGCGCTTCTGCGCTGCGATCTGTCCGAGCGGCTGCCGGACGGCACGCGCTGCGCGAGTGCGGCATAGAAAGCCGCAGCGCCGGCAGCTTTGCGCATAAGCACTCGCGCAGCACCACGCTGGGAGTGGGTCGGTCTCCGGCTGTTCCGGGCGCCGGGTGATGCCTGCTTCACCTATTTTTTTTACCGCTGCCAGACGCGCAAAAATGCGGCGCCGCGGCGAAAACGTGGCCTGTCTTATCTTCCATCCCTCCGCTTCGTTATGCCCGGTCGTTTAGCCATATAATGCAAGTAGAACTTTTCACCGAGGCGACGACCACCTCAATGGCTCGATATAAGTAGCAGGCACGAATTTTCCGAACGGCCGGGCGCGATCATCCGCGGCCGCGACGACCATATATTCGCGTGCTGCGTTCGCGCGTGGCGCGCGACATCGTCATCTGTGACGGGGCAGGCAGGGCGCGACCATATGCCGCAGACGTCGAGCATGAAAAATGAGGTGCGGTAGTTTCATTGAGTAATGTCCCGTGCAAGCAGAGCCCACCACGCGGTGCGCCGACGGTTTGCTGGCTCGCCCGCGGCGAAGCGCAGCGATTTCTTAGGCAGAAGCAGAGAATCGAGGCCGGTGCCGCCGAGATCGTGTTTTCTCCTGCACGCGCTGCGGCCAAGGCCGCCAATATCGAAAGAAGGTCGGAGCGCTGGCAGCGCATCGCCGAGGAGGCGGCAAAGCAGTCGGGACGCGACATCCCGCAGGTGCGCCAAACACGGCGGAATATGCCTGTGCTCAACGACCGCGCTGCACAACCACCGCCGCTGTTCACGTATGAGACCGGCGAGCGCGAAACCATCCGCGACGCTATCGAGCAACGCGGCGAGCCGGTCGCGACGGCGCCATCATCAAGAGCCGAGGCGCTTTGCGGAGTTTGAGGCCGACATGGCGCTTGCCCGGCATGCACAACCGCTCCCATGGGCGAGCGCATCCTCGGTAGCGAGACCGCGCCGGTCGTCGCGCTCACGGCGCGATGTACGGCACTGAAATTGTGAACTTTTTGAATCGGCTTGACAAGCGCATATGGGTATGTAACAATACTCCACGCAATCAAAATGAATATTCAAGGAAACTGGCGATGCCCGGCACAGGAGACTGGGGGTGGAGATGGCTCTGGAAAATCTCAGCAATGAGTGCCGAAGGTGTAAGGCCCCGCGCGGGTTGAATCTCTCAGGCAAAGAAGACAGGGCAGGAAACCGCTATGCGGTTTTGCTGCGCTGTTTTTTCATGGATGGGAACTTGGATCAGGGCTGTCGATTTCTTCGGCGGCCCTGTTTTTTGCTTTGTCTGCAAAGCGAGAGGAGGAAGGAAAGCGGGGCACTACATTTTTAGGAGGAAATTTCCCATGACTGAAACACTTCTCCCCATTGTGCAGAAGATCAACGGCTACCTGTCCGACTACATTCTGGTCGCGCTGCTCATCGCCGTTGGTCTGTGGTACTCCATCAAGACCCGCTTTGTGCAGGTCCGTCACTTCAAGGAGGGCTGGAACAGCGTGTTCGGCAGCCTCAGTCTCCGCGGCGGAAAGCAGGAGAGCGGCATGAGCTCCTTCCAGGCGCTCGCCACCGCCATTGCGGCGCAGGTCGGCACCGGCAATATCGTCGGTGCGTCCGGCGCGATCCTCACCGGCGGCCCCGGCGCAATCTTCTGGATGTGGGTCATCGCCTTCCTCGGCATGGCGACCATCTACGCGGAAGCCACGCTCGCGCAGGAAACGCGCACCGTGGATAAGGACGGCAACGTCCTCGGCGGCCCTGTTTACTATATCACCACCGCCTTCAAGGGCGGCTTCGGCAAGTTCCTCGCGGGCTTCTTCGCCGTCGCCATCATTCTGGCGCTCGGCTTCTTCGGCTGCATGGTGCAGTCCAACTCCATCGGCGAGACCTTCTCCAACGCCTTCAACGTGCCGACGTGGATCATCGGCGTGGTGCTCGTCGCCATCTGCGGCTTCATCTTCCTCGGCGGCGTGCAGCGCCTCGCCTCCGTGACCGAGAAGATCGTGCCCATCATGGCGGCTGTTTTCCTGGCCGGCGGACTGATCGTCCTCATCGCCCGCATCAAGTACGTCCCCGCGACCTTCGGCATGATCTTCCGGTATGCCTTTGCCCCGCAGGCCATCATCGGCGGCGGCTTCGGCGCGGCGCTGAAGATCGCACTCTCCCAGGGCGCGAAGCGCGGCCTGTTCTCCAATGAGGCCGGTATGGGCTCCACGCCTCACGCCCACGCGCAGGCCAACGTCAAGAATCCCCACCAGCAGGGCGTCGTCGCCATGATCGGCGTGTTCATCGACACCTTCGTGGTCCTCACCCTCAACGCCCTCGTCATCATCTCCACCCTCTACACCGAGGGCGGCCCGCTCCATGGCTGCGGCGCGGCTGCGGCGCAGGACGTGCTCAAGAAGACCAACCTTGCCCAGACCGCCTTCGGCGTCGTCTTCGGCGAGAGCGCGGGCGCGATGTTCGTCGCGGTCTGCCTGTTCTTCTTCGCTTTCTCCACCATCCTCGGCTGGAACCTCTTCGGCAAGATCAACATGGCTTATCTCTTCGGTCAGAAGTCCACGGTCGTCTACACCGTCATCGCGCTGGTGTTCATTTTCCTCGGCACGCTGACCTCCAGCGACCTCGTGTGGGAGCTGAGCGATATGTTCAATAACCTCATGGTCATCCCCAACGCCATCGCCCTCTTTGCCCTGACGGGACTGGTCGTCAAGCACGTGAACGGCACGCCCGAGGCGAACCGCTGGGAGTAATTTCTCCCGAAAACAGCAGATAAAGAATCGCTTCCCGATCAGGGAAGCGATTCTTTTACGTTATTTGACCACGCCGAACCGATAGAGCTCGTCGCGCCATTGCACATAGTAAGGCGCGCGGACATGAACGCCGTCGCCGGAGTAGTCGGCGCGCAGCGCGCCGTTCTCGTCGTCGAAGAGCGGATTGAGGTCGAGGTAGAAGATCGTTTTGCCGTCCGCCAGCTGCGCGATGGCGGCGTTGCGCTCGTTGATGACCTCGTTTTTGAAGTAGGAGCTATCCGACTTTTTCTGCGTGGTGTGGAAGATGGACTGGATGAAAATGACCGCGTCGGGCTGCTTTTCGCGCACGAGATCGAGCAGCGATTTGTACTGGGCCGCCCAGTCCGCGGCGGTGTAAGCGCCGATCTCATTGATGCCGAGGAGGATATAGACCTTGCCGAACTGCCTCGTGCCGAGCGCCTCGGCGAGCGTGACCTTTTTGCCGTCCAGCTCGATGAAGCTCTTTTCCACGACGTCCTTTACCGTCAGACCGTTCTTGGTGAAGTAGGTCGCGTTGCCCAGCCCCGCGTAGTCGTGGAAGCCGTCGGTGTGCGAGTCGCCGAGAAAGAGCGCGTCGTCAAAATAGCTCGCGTCCACCGTGGTAAATTGGCTGACCGGCTCCTCCGGCTCGTCGGGGATCACCGGATCGACCACCTCGGGCGGCTGGGGCAGGAGATCGGGCACGGGGCTCGGGATCGGCTCGGACACGCCGGGGATCGTCCACGGAAAGACGCCGCTCTCGGCGGCATCAAAAAAGGCGGCGATGGCGGGCGTATTCTCGCCCAGCGCGTCGAGATACTGCTCGTAAGCGCCGGTGGGGTCGAGCGCGGTGAAGGAATTGAGCGCTGCGGCGCTCACCGCGCACAGCCACAGCAGGGGAGAAAAGTGGGACATGGAAAGACCTCCTTCAGAAAAATTCAGAAGCGGGCGTAGAGGAACGGGTTGCCCGTGCCGGTTGCGATGAGATAGAGACACAGCCAGAACACCGCGAACAGCGGCAGCCAGACGAGCGGCGTCGCGCGGTATTTTTCATAGAAGCGGCGCGGCCACGGCGTGGCGAGGAGAATGCCGAGAGCAAAGAGCCACCAGTAGCTTTCCAGCTGGCGCAGAAGATCGCCGGCAAACACGCTCTCGCCGCTGCTGAGGAAGGGATAGAGACGGGAGAAGTAGTCCCCCAGCTCGCCGAGATCAGAGATGCGGAACACCACCCACGTCTGCGGAATAAGAAAGAGAAAATAGAGACGCGAGAGGAAGCGGTGACGCTCTAAGAAAGCCGCCGATGCAGAACTTTTCCAGCGCGATGAACACAAAGAGCACGAAGCCCCACAGGACGAAATTCCACGCCGCGCCGTGCCAGAGACCCGTGAGCGTCCATACAACGAACAGGCTCAGAAGAAGTCGGCGCTTGCCGTTCCGGCTGCCGCCGAGCGGGATATAGAGGTAGTCGCGGAACCAGGTGCCGAGCGTGATGTGCCAGCGCCGCCAGAATTCGGAGATGGAGCGTGAGCAATAGGGCAGGTCGAAGTTGCGCGGGATCACAAAGCCGAGCATACGGGCAAGCCCCATCGCCATGAGCGAGTAGCCCGCGAAGTCATAGTAAAGCTGCAGGCTGTAGCCCACCGCGCCGAACCACGCCAGCGGCGCGGAAGATAGGCGAAGCCGATGCGTTCGAGCGCCGTCCACAGCGAGGCGAGCTGGTCGGCCAGAACGACCTTGCAGCCAAGCCCGACCACAAAAAGCGAAAAGCCGCTCTCGACCGCCGCGCGGGAGAAGGGACGATTCGTGTGCAGCTCCGCGCTCACATCGCGCAGGCGCAGGATGGGACCCATGACGAGCTGAGGGGAACATTGCCTGAAAGGCGGCATAGTCCAAAAGGCTGCGCTCGGCCTCGGCGTCGCCGCGGTAGACGTCCGCGACGTAGGCGATGCTCTGAAATACATAGAAGCTCACGCCGAGCGGCAGGGCGACGCGGAAAAAGGAAAAGTCGGTATTCGTCAGTCTGCCCAGATTTTCCAGAAACCAACCCATGTACTTGAAATAGAAAAGACTGCCCACATCGCACGCGAGCGCGAGGATGAGCCAGGCGCGCCGCTCGTCGCCGTGCGCGTCCTCGATCAGCCGCCCCGCGGCAAAGTTGACGAGAATGAGCGCGACCAGCACGAGAAGCGCGCCCGTACCCGCGCTGAGCCAATAGAAGAGCAGGCTCCCCAGTGCGAGCACAGCGTTGCGGAAGCGGGCAGGGACAATATAGTATACCGCCAGAAAGGCGGGCAGAAAATAAAAGAGAAACGGTAAGGTCGAAAAGCTCACGGTGGATGCTCCTACAGTAAAATGAAAAAAGGAAGAGTGGTTTACAAACGGCGGAATGCGTGCTACAATATCCGCGCCGCAAGCCGCTGCAATACCTTATTGTAGGTGCTTCGGCGCCGTTCGTCAACAACAAAACGGTTACAAATTTCAGGAAACGAGCAGGAGGCGGGCGAGTCGGTGAGTAAGGAGAAAATTTTTGCGCTGCTCAGCGCGCAGGCGGGAGACTTCGTCTCCGGCGAGGACATCTCCGCGCAGCTCGGCATCTCCCGCGCGGCGGTGTGGAAGGCGGTCGGCGCCCTGCGGCGCGACGGCTACACCATTGAGGCGCAGACGGGGTTGGGCTACCGGCTGGCGGATTCGCCGGACGTGCTCAGCGAGCGCGAGCTGCGCCGCCGCCTCGGCGAGACGAAAATAGTCGGGCGCACACTTGAGTGCTTTGAGAGCGTGGATTCCACGAACAGCTATCTCAAGCGCATTGCCGCGGAGGGCGCGCCGGACGGCGCGGTGGCGGTGGCCGACGAGCAGACTGCGGGGCGCGGACGGCGCGGCCGCAGCTTCTCTCTCAAGCGGCCCGGGGCGCGGCGTGTATCTCTCAGCGCTGCTGCGCCCGCAGCTCGCGCCGGAGAAGATACTGCCGCTCACGGCACTCGGCGCGGTGGCGGCCTGCGATGCGGTGGAGCGCACCTGCGGCGTGCGGCCGCAGATTAAGTGGACGAACGATCTTGTCCTGAACGGCAAGAAGTTCAGCGGCACGCTCACCGAGCTGTCGCTCGAGGGTGAGAGCGGTGCGCTGCAATACGCCGTCATCGGCATCGGCGTCAACTGCAACAATGCGTCGGAGGACTTCCCGCCGGAGCTCCGCGAGGTGGCGACCTCGCTCTATCTGGAAACAGGAAAGCGCGTGCAGCGCGCGGCGCTGGCCGCCGCGCTCATTGAGGAGCTTGACAAGCTCTACGCCGCGCTGCAAAGCGGCGACACGGCGTCCTACCTCACGTCCTACCGCCGCGACTGCCTGACGCTCGGACGCGAGGTGCAGCTTTTGTGGCAGGATGTAAAGGAGAAGGTCACGGCGCTGGACGTGGACGATCAGTTCGGCCTTGTCGTGCGCCGCGCGGACGGAACGGTCGAGACCATTCGCACGGGCGAGGTCTCCGTGCGCGGTCTATACGGCTATGTGGAATAAAAAAGGAGACGCTATGGCAAGAGACTCTGGGAACTGTTTTATACCTTCGCCAAGGTCGGCGTGATGACCTTCGGCGGCGGCTACGCAATGCTGCCTATTTTGCAGCGCGAGGTCGTGGAGAATAAGGGTTGGGCGACGGAGGAGGAGCTGGCGGACTGGTTCGCTATCGGTCAGTGTACCCCGGGCGTCATCGCGGTGAACACCGCGACCTTCGCGGGACGCAAGGTGCTGGGCAACGTCGGCGGCGTGGTGGCTACCCTCGGCGTCGTGTTTCCCTCGCTCATTATTATATCCCTCCTCGCCGGCGTTATCACGACCTTTGCTGAGGTCGCTTGGGTCAAAAACGCTTTTGCGGGCATCCGCGTGTGCGTGTGCGTGCTGATCTTCAACGCCGTGCTGAAGCTGTGGAAGAAGTCGGTCGTCGATAAAAAGACGCTTGCGCTCTACGCGGTCATCCTGCTCGCGTCGCTGCTCACCGACCTTTCGCCGGTGATCTTCGTGCTGTTCGCGGCGGTCAGCGGCATTGTGCTGCAGGTCGCGCTCAAGAAAGGCGGCGAGGCGGAATGATGCTCTATTTACAGCTCTTCTGGGAATTTTTCAAGACCGGCCTTTTCGCCATCGGCGGCGGCATGGCCACACTTCCGTTCCTCTACGATATGGCGGATAAGACCGGCTGGTTCACCCGCGCGCAGCTCGCGGACATGATCGCCGTGTCCGAGTCCACCCCCGGCCCTATCGGCGTCAACATGGCGACCTACGTCGGCTTCCTGACCGGGGGCGTGCCCGGCGCGGTGACGGCGACCGTCGGCCTCATTGCGCCGAGCGTCATTGTGATCCTCATCGTCGCGGCTTTCCTGCAGGCGTTCCGCGACAGTAAGTACGTCGCGGGTGCGTTCTACGGCCTGCGTCCCGCGTCCACCGCGCTCATCACGGCGGCGGGACTTGTCGTCGTGCGCGAGACCTTCTGGCTCACCGGCGGCGTGCTCTTCTGGCAGGGGACCGTCCTTGCCGCCGTGCTGCTCGTGCTCACGCGCTGGGTCAAGCAGACGAAGAACTGGCACCCCATCGTGTTCATCGGACTCTCCGCCCTCGTGGGCGTGGTGTTCCGCTTTGCGGGCGCGTAAATGCAAAAAGAAAAAGCAGCCGGCCGGCTGCTTTTTTTGCTGTGTGCCTTGCTCAGTCCTCGCTCGCGATGTGGTTGGCGATGCGCTGCATGATCATGTCCAGCGCCACCAGATTGTGGCCGCCCTCCAGCACGATGATGTCCGCGTACTTGCGGCTCGGCTCAACGTACTGCTCGTGCATGGGCTTGACGGTCGTGAGGTACTGCGTGATGACGCTCTCGAGCGTGCGACCGCGGTCGCGGATGTCGCGCAGGGCGCGGCGCAGGATGCGCACGTCGGCGTCGGTCTCGACGAAAATTTTGATGTCGAACATATCGCGCAGGGTCGGGTCCTGGAAAATGAGGATGCCCTCGACGATGATGACCTTGGTGGGGAAGACCTCAACGGTCTCGTCCGTGCGGTTGTGGTCCACATAGGAGTAGACGGGGCATTGGATGCTGCGGCCCGCCTTGAGCGCCTTGAGGTGCTCGACGAGCAGGCTCGTTTCAAAGGCGTCGGGATGGTCGTAGTTGACCTTGGAGCGCTCCTCGTAGGTCTTGCCGTCCTGCCGCTTATAGTAGCTGTCGTGTCCGATGACGGTGACGGCGTCGCCGAAATGCTCCTTGAGATGGCGCGTGAGCGTGGTCTTGCCGGAGCCGGTGCCGCCGGCAATGCCGATGAAAATGGTGCTCATAGGCGTGATATCCTCCCCCGTTGTTCGCTTGTCTGTCTCTATTATAAAAATAAAAAGCGCGGCGGCAAATTGCAAGGGCGATCGACCGCCGACGAAAAAAATTCCTCGAAAAAAGGGAAGAACGGTTGACGGCGGGGCAAAAAGAAAGTATTATGTAAATAAGTTTTTCGCGCGGGCGCCCTGCGTCCGTGTTTTCGGGAGGATAATGTATGGACCTCATCAAATGCCCCGTCTGCGGAGAAAAGTATTCCTCAAGCTATCGCCGCTGTCCCTTCTGTGAAGAGGAGGATCGCCCGCGCAAGGTGTCCGGCAAGCGCAGAGGCGGGCATCACGTGGCGGAGCGAAAGCACACGCACTCCGCCCGCGGCCCGCTCATCGCGGTGCTGCTGGTGGTGCTGGTCATCTTTTCCTGGTATCTCTTCGGCGGCAAATTCATGGAAAAAATTCAGGAGGACCGCGCGAACGATGTGGAGAACGTCGACCCCGCGCCGGTCGACCCGACGCCCGTCGATCCCACGCCGGTCGACCCGACACCCGTCGATCCCACGCCGGTTGACCCGACACCCGATGACCCCGCAGTCACGCCGCCGGTGGTGGAGGAGCCGGAGCCGACGACGCCCACGGTCGATCCCTCGGCGCTGACGGTCGGGACGAACGTCGGCACGACGCTGAAGAAGGACGACAGCGGCCGCTTCGACTGCACGATCCGGATGAGCGATTCCATTCAGCTCATTCTGCGCGGCACCGACGCGGCGGCGACCTGGTCAAGCGAGGACACCTCCGTGGTGACGGTCAGCGCGGACGGCAAGCTCAAGCCGGTCAAGGCCGGCACGGCCAACGTGACGGCGAGCGTCGGCGGCGCCACGGTCCGCTGCGTGGTGCGCATCAACAATTAAAGCTTGACAGAGAACGACCCCTCGGGGTCGTTCTCTGAGGCTGTCGAAAAAGTGGCAAAGCCACTTTTTCGAGAAAGATTCGCTGCGCTCTGCGCCTCGGTTGTCCGCTGAAAGCGGACAATTCGACGCTCGCTCCGCGCAACGTGTTTTCTGCCACGCACAGGTCGCGGCAGAAAACGGATCATATCGCTTTCGCGTCTGCGGACGCGAAACTCTGCGAGGCTTTCCGATAGACTGAGAACGACCCCTCGGGGTCGTTCTGTTTTTTGCTGTGCAAAAGCACAGCAAAAATTGAAATGTGCCCTTTCCTCGCCCCTGTGGGGCAACCGGAAAGGATGCACAAAAGATTCATGCGTCGGCATTTGCGCCGATTTGCGATGCGGTGCGCGTGCATGAAGTTTTATACACTGTCTATTGAAAGTGCGTTGGTTTTGTGATAGGATACCCTTGTACCAATAGTACCTGAAAAATAACGGATGGAAACGATACCATGGATCGACGGAGCTTACTGGACCGCGCGGCGAAAAGCGCGGAGGAGCGTGTGCTTTTGGGGCACATATTGGATAAATATGACCAGTGCCGGCAGCGGAACCTGCCCACGAACACGGCGTTTTTAAGCCCGGCCGAGGCGCAGGGCGCGCGGGACCTGCTCCGCGCCGCCGCGATCCACGAGGGCTTCGCCCTCCTCGGCGGCTACGAGGGCGCGGAGCGCCGGATGCTCTTTTTCCTGCCCGACTGGCAGGAGGAGGCCGACGCGTCCGACGCGATGGCGTTTCTCCGCGCGGCGTGGCACGAGAGCGAGCACCCCACGCACCGCGACCTGCTCGGCAGCCTCATGGCGCTCGGCGTGGAGCGCGAGACGCTCGGCGACATCCTCGTGAGCGAGGGGAGCGCCGACCTCATTGTGAGCGCGGGCGTCGCGCAATATCTGCTCGACAACTGGACGGGCGCGGGGCGCACGGCGCTGCGCCTGACGGCCATCGGCGCGGACGCGCTTCGCGTGCCGGAGCAGAAGGTCAAGGAGATCCGGGACACGGTGGCGACGCTGCGGCTGACGCCGTGACCGCCGCGGGCTTTTCCATGAGCCGCGGCAAGGCTGCGGAGCTGATCGCCGCGGGACGCGTGCAGAAAAACTATCGCGAGGTCACCAAGGGCGACGCGAGCGTGGCACAGGGCGATGTCATTTCCGCGCGGGGACTGGGAAAATTTGAGGTCGCCGAGGTCGGCGGCCTGAGCAAAAAGGGGCGCACGGGCATTCTGCTGCGCCGGTATCTGTAAGGAGAAGCAAGATGGAACAGAAGAAGATCGACCGCATCAACGAGCTTGCCAAGCTCGCGAAGGAGCGGGAGCTGACCGACGAGGAGAAGGTCGAGCGCGCGGCGCTGCGGCAGGAGTATGTGAATTCCGTGCTCGGCGACCTGCGAAATCAGCTCAACAACACCTATGTGATGGACGAAAAGGGCAACAAGACCAAGCTCACCCGGTGGAGCGAGGACCGCAAGCTGAGCAAGTAGATCCGACGTTTTTCGCGCCCGCGGGCGCGTATGCTGAAAGAGGGAGGACAAGCGCCATGGAGCATTTTGATCTCGCCGCCTTTTATGGCGGCAGCGCAACGGAGCTGTACCGCACGCTCGGCGCGCACCGCACGCCGGACGGCTGGGTGTTCCGCGTCTGGGCGCCGCACGCGGGGAGCGTGAGCGTCGTGGGCGATTTCTGCGCGTGGGACCCCACCGCGCATCCGATGCGCCGTCTCGATGGCGGCATCTGGGAGACGGAGGCCGCGGGCCTTTCGCCGTATGATACCTACAAGTTCGCCGTCACCGCGCAGAGCGGCGCGGTGACCTTCAAGGCCGACCCCTACGCCTTCCACGCCGAGACGCGCCCCGGCACGGCGAGCAAGCTCTACGAGCTTGCGGGCTACGACTGGGGCGACGGCGCGTACCTTGCGGCAAAGCAGCCGGTCTATGACCGTCCGCTCAACATCTACGAGGTTCACCTCGGCTCGTGGCGGCGGCGCGAAAACGGCGATTTTTACGACTACCGCTCGCTCGCGGACGAGCTGAGCGAGTACGCCGCCGACCTCGGCTACAACTGCGTGGAGCTGATGCCCGTGACCGAGTATCCGCTCGACGACTCGTGGGGCTACCAGTGCACCGGCTACTTCGCGCCGACCTCGCGCTACGGCACGCCGCACGACTTCATGTACTTCGTGGACATGATGCACCGAAGGGGCATCTCCGTCATTCTTGACTGGGTGCCCGCGCACTTCTGCAAGGACAAGCACGGTCTCATCGACTTCGACGGCGAGCCGTGCTACGAGTACGCCGACCCAAAAAAGCGCGAGCACGCGGGCTGGGGCACGCGCGTATTCGACTACGGGCGCGGCGAGGTGAAGAGCTTCCTGCTCTCGTCCGCTGCCTACTGGCTGCGGGAATACCACCTTGACGGCTTGCGCGTGGACGCGGTGGCGTCCATGCTCTACCTCGACTACGGGCGCGAAGCGGGCGAGTGGACGCCGAACAAAAACGGCGGCCACGAGAACTTGGAGGCCATCGACTTCCTGCGCGCGCTCAACACCGCTGCCTTTTCAGCCATTGTCCGAACGCTGATGATGGCGGAGGAATCGACCGCCTGGCCGCTCGTCTCCTAAGCCGACAAATGGACGGCGGGCTGGGCTTCAACCTCAAGTGGAACATGGGCTGGATGAACGATATGTGCCACTACCTCAAGCTCGACCCGTGGTTCCGCCAGTTCCATCATAAGGACCTCACCTTCTCGCTGATGTACGCCTTTTCCGAAAACTTCGTGCTGCCCATCTCGCACGACGAGGTGGTGCACATGAAGGGCAGTCTGCGCGGCAAGATGCCGGGCGACGAGTGGCGGCAGCTCGCGGGCGTGCGCAGCTTCATGGTCTATATGCTCACGCACCCGGGCAAGAAGCTCACCTTCATGGGCGCGGAGCTGGGCCAGTGGCACGAGTGGGATTTTGCCGGTCAGCTCGACTGGTATCTGCTCGAAAACGATGCCAACCGCAGGATGCAGGATTTCTTCCGTGCTGTCAACCGGTACTACCTGACGAACCCCGCGCTCTGGCGCATCGACTTTGACTGGGCGGGCTTTGAGTGGCTCGTCGCGGACGACAACGAGGATAACACCGTCGTCTTTGTCCGCCGCGACGGCGCGGGCGAGGAGCTGCTGGTCGCGGTCAACTTCTCGCCCAACGGCTACCGGGACTACCGCTTCGGCGTCCCGCCGCGGAAAACGTGGCGCGAGGAGCTTTCCACGGATGATACCGCGTTCGGCGGCACGGGCGAGTGGCGCAACGAAAAGCCGGTCCGAACGCAGGCGATCCCCTCGCACGGACGCGAGCAGTCTATTGCCATCACCATCCCCCCGCTCGGCGCGGTCATCCTGCGCGGCGCGGGCGAATATAAGAAACCGAAAGCGAAAAAAAGCAAGGTAAGGGAGGAATTACCGGCATGAAAAAAGAGTGCATCGCCATGCTGCTCGCCGGCGGACAGGGCAGCCGCCTTTACGTCCTGACGGAGAACATGGCCAAGCCCGCCGTCCCGTTCGGCGGCAAGTTCCGCATCATCGACTTTCCTCTGTCCAACTGCACCAACTCCGGCATCGACACGGTAGGCGTGCTCACCCAGTACCGCCCGCTGGAGCTGAACAGCTACATCGGCAGCGGCCAGCCCTGGGACCTTGACCGCTCGGACGGCGGCGTACACATCCTCCCGCCCTACCAGAGCGCGAAGGGCGCGACGTGGTTCAAGGGCACGGCGAACGCCATCTACCAGAACATCGGCTTCGTGGATATGTACGATCCCGACTATGTGCTCATTCTCTCCGGCGACCACATTTACAAGATGGACTACGCCGCCATGCTCGCGCACCACAAGCGTGTGCACGCCGACTGCACCATCGCCGTGATGGAGGTGCCCTGGGACGAGGCGAGCCGCTTCGGCATCATGAACGTCGACGGCGAGGACACCATCACGGAGTTTGAGGAAAAGCCGAAGCAGCCCAGGAGCAACCTTGCCTCGATGGGCATTTACGTTTTCTCGTGGAAGAAGCTGCGCGCCTATCTCATCGCGGACGAGAACGACGCGGGTTCGAGCAATGACTTCGGCAAGAATATCATCCCCGCCATGCTGAATGCCGGCGAGAAGATGTCCGCCTACCGCTTCGAGGGCTACTGGAAGGACGTCGGCACGCTCGATTCCCTCTGGGACGCGAACATGGATATGCTCGCGCAGGGCAGCGGGCTGAACCTGCTCGATAAGGACTGGCCCATCTACGCCCGCGCGGAGAGCGAGCCGCCCGCCTACCTCGGCGAGACGGCGGAGGTCGACCACAGCGTCGTCACCCGCGGCTCGGAGGTCGAGGGCGCGGTGCGCAATTCCGTGCTCTCGCAGCGCTGCACCGTCGCCGAGGGCGCGGAGGTGGAGTATTCCATCCTCATGCCCGGCGCGGTCGTCGAGCGCGGCGCGAGGGTCGCCTACGCTATCCTCGGCGAGAACGTCCGCGTGGGCGAGAACGCCCGCGTCGGCGCGTCGCCCGAGGCGGCGCCGCCGGAGGAGTGGGGCATCACGGTCGTCGGCCCCGAGGCGCAGGTCGAGGCAGGCCGCACGCTCAAGGCGAACCGGATGCTCAACCGCGAAGGAAAGGAGACGGTACGATGAACGGACTGCACGGCATCATTTTCTCCTACGAACAGGAGCCGGGACTGCGCGAGCTGGCGGAACGCCGGATGCCCGCCTCCATCCCGTTCGGCGGACGCTACCGCGTCGTCGATTTCATGCTCTCCAATCTGCACGCCGCCGGCATCACCGACGTCGGCGTGGTGCTGCACGGCAATTACCAGAGCCTGCTTGACCACATCGGCAACGGCAAGACCTGGGACATGGCGCGCAAGTACGGCGGGCTGCGTATCCTGCCGCCCTTCGCCGATACCCGCGCCTACCGCAGCGGCGAGTTCCGCGGCAAGATGGAGGCCCTTGCCGGCGTCCGCTCGTACTTACAGGGGATACGGCAGGACTACGTCGTGCTCTCCGACAGCGACCTTATCATCAATCTGCCGCTCGCGGACGTGTTTGCCGCGCATCTGGAGAGCGGCGCGGACATCACCGCCGTCTGCACGGCGAACGGCGGCTTCGTGGACAACGCGACCTACCTCACGCTTGAGAGCGACGGCGCGATCGGGCAGATCTGGTGCGCGCCGACCGCGCCGCGCGGCCACCGCTCGCTGGAGATCTACATTCTCAGCAAGCAGCTGCTGCTCACGCTCGTGGACGAGTGCTCCGCGCAGGATAAATACAGCTTCCGCCGCGACGTGCTCGCGGGCATGACCGGACGGCTGAAGCTCCGGAGCTACGTCTGGGACGGCTACGCCGCCCAGCTCCGCTCCGTGCAGGAGTATTACGACCGCTCGATGGAGCTGCTGCAAGGCTCCATCCGCGCCGAGCTCTTTGCCGCCGCGCGGCCCATCCTCGCCAAGGAGGACGACGAGGCGTCGAGCTATTTCGCGCCGGGCAGCCGCGTGAAGAATTCGCTCGTCGCCGACGGCTGCACCATCGAGGGCAGCGTGGAGAACTGCATCCTCTTCCCCGGCGTGACGGTGGAAAAGGGCGCGGAGCTGCGCGATTCCATTCTCTTCAAGGGCACGCGCGTGCACGACGGCGTGACGCTCCGCTACGTCATCACCGACAAATATGTGGAGGTCCTGCCCGGGCGCACACTCATGGGGCATGAGAGCTACCCCATCGTCATTTCCAAGGGCAGCATCGTCTGAAGCATACACGGAATAAGGAGGAAAGCTATGAACATTCTCTATGTCACATCCGAGGCCGTTCCCTTCTGCAAGACCGGCGGTCTTGCGGACGTTGCGGGCAGCCTGCCGCAGTCGCTTGCCGCGAACGGCGACCGCGTGAGCGTCATTCTGCCGCTCTACCAGAGCGTCGCGGACGCGTGGCGCGACCGGCTGCACTTTGAGCGCTACACCTATGTGCGCCTTGCCTGGCGCAGCCTGTACTGCGGACTTTTCTCCTACGAGCGGCAGGGCGTGACGTGGTACTTCGTGGACAACGAGCAGTATTTCAAGCGTCCCGAGCTTTACGGCTATTATGACGACGGTGAGCGCTTCGCCTTCTTCTGCCGCGCGGTGACGGAGCTGCTGCCGCTGCTGCCGGAGAAGCCGGACGTCGTCCACTGCAACGACTGGCAGACCGCGCTCGTGCCCATCTACATCCGCGACGAGGCGGTGCGCGAGGAATTCTACAAGTCCGTCCGCACGGTCATCACCGTCCACAACATCGAGTATCAGGGCCGCTACGGCCGCGAGACGGTCGAGGACCTTTTCGGCCTTGACGCGGGCTGGTTCACCGGCGGCACGCTTGCCTTCGACGGCGACGTGAACCTGCTCAAGGGCGCGATCGTCACGGCGGACGCCGTGACCGCCGTCAGCCCCACCTACGCGCAGGAGCTCAAGTACGCCTACTTCGCCCACGGCCTTGAGAGCGTGATGCAGATGGTGGAGGGCAAGCTCCACGGCGTGCTCAACGGCATCGACATGGAGCGCTACGATCCCGCGAGCGACCCCAACCTGACGGCGAACTACTCGCTCCGGCGCATGGCCGGCAAGGCGAAGGACAAGGCGGCGCTGCAGCGCATGATGGGCCTTGCCGAAAGAAAGGACACGTCCGTGGTCGCGATGGTCTCGCGGCTCGTGAGCCACAAGGGACTCGACCTCGTGTGCGAGACGCTCGATTACTTCATGGAAAAGGATATGCAGCTCGTCGTGCTCGGCAAGGGCGACGGGAAGTACGAGTCCTTCTTCTCCTGGGCGCAGGCGAAGTACCCGGGCCGCGTGGCGGTGCATCTCGGCTACTCCGAGAGCCTTGCCATGCAGATCTACGCGGGCGCGGACCTGTTCCTCATGCCGTCCAAGAGCGAGCCGTGCGGCCTGAGCCAGATGATCGCCATGCGCTACGGCGCGGTGCCCATCGTGCGCGAGACCGGCGGGCTGAAGGACACCGTTCACGCCTACGAGGCGTGGAACGGCGCGGGCAACGGCTTTTCCTTTACAAATTATAACGCGGGCGATATGTGCTACGTCATCGGCGAGGCGGTGGACCTTTACCATCAGAAGCCGGAGGCATACAAGGCTCTGCGCAAGCGCGGCATGGCCGAGGATTTCAGCTGGGCGCGCAGCGCGAAAAAATACCGCGAAATTTACGATTCCATCTGCAAATAAGGTAGGTACAAAGAAATATGGATATCACAACGACACAGGGAATGAAGCAGGCGCTTACGGATAAGCTGCGCCTGGGCTTCGGCGTGACGCCCGAGGAGGCCGACGACGCGCAGGTGATGCGCGCCGCGGCGCTGTGCTGCGCGACGTGATGACCGAGCGCGGTGTGGAGAGCCGAATGGCCACGCGCCGCGAGGAAAAGCGGAAGGTGCATTACCTTTCCATGGAATTCCTGCTGGGCCGCAGCCTGGAAAAGAACGCCTACAACCTCGGTGTGAGCGGCGTGCTGCGCGAGGCGATCGGCGAGCTGGGCTTCCGCGCGGCGGATATTTTCGAGGTCGAGCCCGACGCGGGCCTCGGCAACGGCGGCCTCGGCCGCCTCGCCGCCTGCTATCTGGATTCCATGACCACGCTCGACATCCCCGCCGCGGGCTACTCCATCTGCTACGAGCTGGGCATCTTCCGCCAGCGCATCGTGGATGGGCAGCAGGTCGAGCTGCCGGACAACTGGAAGGACATCGGCGGCGCGTGGCTGATGCCCAAGCCGCAGGAGACGGAGGAGGTGCTCTTCGGCGGCACGATCCGCAAGTTCTGGGACAACGGACGGCTGCACGTCGTGCCCGAGGGCGCGACGAAGGTGCTCGCCGTGCCCTTCGACATGGAGATCACGGGCTACGGCACCGAGCACGTCAACCCCCTGCGCCTGTGGGACGCGAAGTCCCCGACGCCGGTGGATATGAGCCTGTTCTCGCAGGGCGAATACCTGCGCGCGAGCGAGCAGGAGGCGATGGCGGAGACCATCGCCAAGGTCCTCTATCCCGAGGACAACCACTACGAGGGCAAGTCCCTGCGCCTGAAGCAGCAGTATTTCTTCGTCTCCGCTACCATGCAGTCCATCACCCGCAAGCACATCGAGAACTACGGCACCCTGAAGAACTTCCACGAGAAGAACGTCATCCAGATCAACGACACCCACCCCGCGCTGGTGATCCCTGAGCTGATGCGTATCCTGGTGGACGACGCGGGCCTGGACTGGGATACCGCGTGGAACATCACGAAAAATTCTGTCGCCTACACGAACCACACCGTGCTCGCTGAGGCGCTCGAGGTCTGGCCGCAGCAGCTGTTTGAGACGCTGCTGCCCCGCATGTGGCAGATCATCAGGAGATCGCCCACCGCTATCAAAAGCAGGTCGAGGACTATCTACCACGACCCCGCCAAGACCGCCAAGCTGGCCATCATCTGGGACGGCCACGTGCGCATGGCCAACCTGTGCATCGCGGGCGGCATGGCGGTCAACGGCGTTTCCGCGCTGCACTCCGACATCCTGCGCCACGACGTATTCCGCTGGCAGTACCAGATGGAGCCGGAGAAGTTCAAGAACGTCACCAACGGCATCGACCACCGCCGCTGGCTCGCGCAGATCAACCCGCGGCTCGACGGCCTGATCGCCGACCTCTGCGGCGGGCGCGGCTATCTGCTCCATCCCGAGGAGCTCAAGAAGTTCGAGGCCTTCGCCGGCGATGGCGCGGTGCTCGCGCGGCTGGACGAGATCAAGCGCGCCAACAAGCTCGACTTTGCCGCCTACGTCAAAAAGACGCAGGGCGTGACGCTCAACACCGACGCCATCTTTGACGTGCAGGTCAAGCGCCTGCATGAGTACAAGCGTCAGCTGCTCAACGCCATGCACATCATCTATCTATACCAGAAATTGCAGGACGATCCGAGCATGGAGCTGCAGCCGCGGACCTTCCTCTTCGGCGCGAAGGCCGCGCCGGGCTACGCGGTCGCCAAGCGCATCATCCACCTCATCAATTCGCTGGCGAACCAGATCAACAGCGATCCGCTGTGCCAGCGGGACGATTGCAGGTCGTCTTTCTGGAGAATTACCGCGTGTCCCTCGCCGAGCATCTGATGCCCGCGAGCGAGGTCAGCCAGCAGATCTCCACCGCCGGCAAGGAGGCCAGCGGCACGGGCAACATGAAGTTCATGATGAACGGTGCGCTGACCGTCGGCACGCTCGACGGCGCGAACGTCGAGATGCACGAGGTGCTTGGCGACGAGAATATGTTCCTCTTCGGCCTGCACGCGGACGAGGTCGCGCGCCTGAAGGCGCAGGGCTACGCGCCCCAGCGGCTCTGCGAGCGCGACGACGCGCTCAAGCGCGTGGTCGATCAGCTCCGCACGGGCTTCTCCGACGGTGTGAGCTACGACGATCTCGCCCAGCGCCTGCTCCAGCGCGACGAATATATGCTCCTGCAGGACTTCGCCTCCTACTGCGCCGCCGAGGAGCGTATGAGCCGACCTACGCCGACCGCGCGGCGTGGGACCGTATGTCGCTTCTCAACATCGCGCGCAGCGGTATCTTCGCCGCCGATCGGGCCATCGCCCAGTATGCCGATACCATCTGGCACGTGCCGTATAAGAAGTACCGGAATTGAATTGAAGCACTCCCCGGAGGACGCATTTGCATCCTCCGGGAGTGCTTTTTTACTCTATGGGGGCTTCTGCGGGAGAAGGCTTTGCAGGGAGTTACTTCCGCAGGGCGGAGTCCACAACAACGGCACGGGCCTTGGCCAGCTTCAGATCGTGCTGGAGCCGGGCGGGAGGCACCTGCTCCCGCAGCTGGGGAACGGTCATGCCGTAGAGGGCGGACATCTCCTGATACTTCTCCTCCAGCTCATCCTCGGTGACGGTGATGCCCTCCAGACGGGCGATCTCCGTCATGGCCAGCTCAAAGCGGGCGGCGCCGGCGGCCTGCTCCCGCGCGTGGGCGCGGAGGTCCTCCATGGAGGTGCCGCTGGACTCCAGATACTGCTCCAGCTGCACACCCTGACTCTCCAGATGGCCGCGCAGCTCCTGAATAAGGCCGTCCAGCTGGTTTTCCACCATGGCGTCGGGCAGCTTGACCTCCATGCCTGCCAGCACCTGACCGATCAGGTCGTTGGCGAACTGCTCTGCGGCCTCCGACTGCTTTTTGGCCACCGCCTGCTCCATGACGCTGCGGCGCAGGTGGGACAGCTCCTCAAAGCCCTGCGCCCTGGCAAATGCGTCGTCCAGCGTGGGCATGGAGCGGCGGGTGATCTCATGCACCTTGATGTGGAACGTGGCGTCCTTGCCCGCCAGCTCCGGCGTGTAGGCGGTGGGGAAGGTCACATGGATATCCCGCTCCTCGCCTGTACGGGCGCCGGCCACCTGCTCCTCAAAGCCGGGGATGAAATAGCCGCTGCCCAGCAGCAGGGGATAGCTCTCACCCTTGCCGCCCTCGAAGGCCACGCCGTCCACGAAGCCCTCGAAGTCCAGAGTCACCTCGTCGCCCATGGCGGCACGGTCGGGATGCTCCTCGGTCATGTGGGCGCGGGCGTACTCCTCCAGCGCGGCCTGGGTGTCCTCCTCGGACAGCTCCGCCTGGGGGTACACGGCGCTGAGGCCCTTGTACTGGCCCAGCTTCACCTCGGGGTACAGGTCGATGAGAGCGGTGAAGGTGTAGCCATCCGGGCCAATGGTCTCCACGTTCAGGGTGGGAGGGTGCCGGCGATCTGGATGTCCTCGGAGGCGATGGCCTCCACTAGTGCGGCAGGGGAAGGTCTCGTTCACCGCCTCCTGATACAGAAATCGTGGCTGTATGCCTTTTCCAGCGCCTCACGGGGAGCCTTGCCCACGGCGTAGCCCTCCACAGGGTACAGGGCCTTGACACTCCTGATAGGCGTCGTTCAGGGCCTTCTCCCACGCATCACGCTCCACGGTGATGGTCAGGCGCAGCTGGCGGTTGGCCAGAATCCTCTTCGTTTTGAGGATCATGGGATTCCTCCATATCTTTTCATTTATAACAGATCTATTATACTCGAAATCTGCCGCCGCCGCAACCTTCCGGGAAATGGATTTGTAAAATAATTGTGACTTTATCACAGGAAACACTTCCTTTTTGGGCGGGGCTATGCTATAATGCCCCTCACGGAAAAATGTTGAAATCAGGAGGATTCTCATGCAGACCATCAAGACCTTCATCCACGACCATCCCACATATGTGGTGGGGCCTGTATCTGCCGGTATCTGGGGGCTTTTCTTCCTTATTGAGCACCTCATCACCGACAACTATTGGGCCACCCAGACCTTCATCGATGAATACATCCCCTTCTGCGAGTACTTTGTCATTCCCTATGACTCGTGGGGGCTTTCTTCTGCTGGCGCTGGGCCTGTACCTGATCGTCAGGGACGGCGAGGGCTTCCGGCGGTATATGTGGAGCATCATGCTGACCTTCGGGTTTGCCACCATCTTCTGTGCGCTGGTGCCCAACGGCCAGGACCTGCGCCCGGCGGTAATGATGGAGCACCACAACTTCTGCACGTGGCTCCTCCAGAACACCTACAATCTGGACACCAACACCAACGTGCTCCCCAGCGTCCATGTGCTGGGGGTGCTGGACGCCCTCTATGCCGTTCACCGGACGCCGGGACTGCGCACCGGATGGCGCACTTTCGCAGACATATGGGGCGTCATCATCATCTGCTCCATTACACTCTTTTGTCAAAGCAGCACGCCTTCATCGATGTGGTGGCGGCCCGGTGGTGGCTGGTGGTGGGCGCCATCGCCTTATGTCATCATCTATACGATCATCGGCGGGCGGCGGGATCCGCATGGCGGCAGCGGGAAAGGAGGTCCCCCTGTGGAGAACATACCGATCCTTGAGGGCATCAGCCCCGATGAGGTGAGAGCAGATGCGGGTGTGCTTCGGCGTCCGGGAGGGAGCGCTTCCGGGCCGACACCGTGATTTATGACATCAGCGAGGGCCGGGGAGGCTGGGGCTCTGACCGCCGGCAGCGCCGTCATCCAGCGCATCGACCGGCAGGGGGACGCACCATTCTGGAGCATCTGCCCACAGGCAGCGTGTTCGGAGAGATGCTGATGTTCGAAAATGTGGCCGGGGACAGCATCACGGTGGTGGCGGCGGAGTCGTGCCGGGTGTGGTTCATGAGCGCCGAGCATCTGACCCGGCGATGCGAAAAGAGCCTGCGCCCATCACACCGCCTGGTGGAGAATATGTTCCACATCATGACCGAAAAGGCCGCCGCCCTCTCCGAGCGGGTAGAGGTGCTGAGCCGCCGCAGCATACGGGAGAAGCTGCTGTGCTACTTCGGCCTTCATGACCGGCGGCGACGCACTGCGGCAGCTTCATCTGCCCTTTACCTCAGTGCGCTGGCGGACTATATCTCCACGGACCGCAGCGCCATGATGCGGGAGCTGCGGAAAATGAAGGAGGAGCATCTGGTGGATATCGACGGGGACAGGTGACGCTGCACCATGCCCTTGGCATGAAAAAAGGGAAAGTGTTCAAGGCAAATATTTGACGAACCATGGGCGGATGTGATAAGATAAGACGGAGAACGGGTATGCCGTGACAGTGATCCACTATGCCCATGGGACACCGAACATTTTGAGAAAGAAGGAGCCGTGATGTATGTATCGCATCGTTAGAAAAGAAGCGCTGAAGCCCACTGTGATCCTGTACGAGATCGAAGCGCCTATGGTGGCCAAGAAGGCCCAGCCGGCCAGTTCATTATCCTGCGTGTGGACGAGAACGGCGAGCGTATCCCCATCACGATCCACGACTATGACCGTGAGAAGGGGACCGTGACCATTATCGTGCAGACCGTGGGCGCTACCACCGAGAAGCTCAGCCACAAGCAGCAGGGCGACTGTCTCCACGATTTCGTGGGTCCCCTGGGCCGCCCCACCGAGACGGAGGGCAAGAAGAAGGTCTGTGTCGTCGGCGGCGGCGTGGGCTGCGCCATCGCGTATCCCGTTCTGAAGAAGTTCCACGACTGCGGCGCAGAGGTCCACGCCGTGGTGGGCTTCAAGAACAAGGACGTGGTCATTCTGGAGGATAAGTTCAAGTCGGCTTCCGATGTGCTGAAGGTCTGCACCGACGACGGCTCCTACGGCCAGAAGGGCCTTGTCACCGAGGCCCTGAAGCAGCTGCTGGACGAGGGCAACCAGTATGACGAGATCTTCGCCATCGGCCCCATGGTGATGATGAAGTTCGTCTGTAAGACCACGGGAGCCCTACGGCGTCCCCACCACCGTTTCCATGAGCCCCATCATGATCGACGGCACCGGCATGTGCGGCGGCTGCCGCCTTACCGTGGGCGGCGAGATGAAGTTCGCCTGCGTGGACGGCCCCGACTTCGACGGTCAGCAGGTGGACTGGGATCTGGCTGTGAAGCGGAACCAGATGTACCATGACTTCGAGGTGCATAAGCACGAGGAAGTCTGCAATCTGTTCAAGCAGGAGGTAAAGTAAGATGGCTGCCAAGATCAACATGCGTTTGGATAAGAACGAGATGCCTCTCAGGACCCTCAGGTCCGCAACAAGAACTTCCTCGAGGTGGCTCTGGGCTACACTGAGGAGCAGGCTCTGGACGAGGCGGCCCGCTGCTTGAACTGTAAGAACCATCCCTGCGTGGACGGCTGTCCCGTCAACGTGCGCATCCCCGAGTTTATTCAGAAGATCGTGGAGCGGGACTATGAGGGCGCATATCAGGTCATCCATCAGACCAGCTCCCTGCCCGCCGTGTGCGGCCGTGTATGCCCCCAGGAGAGCCAGTGCGAGATGCACTGCGTCCGCGGCAAGAAGGGCGAGCCCGTGGGCATCGGCCGTCTGGAGCGCTTCGTGGCTGACTGGCACAACGCCCACAGCACCGAGGCCGCTGCCAAGCCCGAGAGCAACGGCCACAAGGTGGCGGTCATTGGCTCCGGCCCTGCGGGCCTGACCTGCGCCGGCGATCTGGCCCGGAAGGGTTATGACGTCACGGTATTCGAGGCACTGCACCTGGCTGGCGGCGTGCTGGTGTACGGCATCCCCGAGTTCCGTCTGCCCAAGAGCATCGTCCAGAAGGAAGTGGACGGTCTGAAGGCCATGGGCGTGAAGGTGGAGACCAACACCGTGGTGGGCCGCACCATCACCATCGACGAGCTCATGGAGGAGAAGGATTTGAGGCCGTGTTTGTTGGCTCCGGCGCCGGCCTGCCCATGTTCATGCACATTCCCGGCGAGAACCTGAAGGGCGTCTACTCCGCCAACGAATTCCTGACCCGCATCAACCTGATGAAGGCGTATCTGCCCGACAGCGACACCCCCATCATGGACCTGAAGGGCAAGACCGTGGCCGTTGTCGGCGGCGGCAACGTGGCCATGGACGCAGCCCGCTGCTCCAAGCGTCTGGGCGCTGACGTGTACGTGGTGTATCGCCGTGGTATGGAGGAGCTTCCCGCCCGTCATGAGGAGGTGGAGCACGCCATCGAGGAGGGCGTGATCTTCAAGACTCTGAACAATCCCGTTCAGATCAACGGCGATGAGCAGGACTGCGTCAAGTCCATGACCTGCGTGGAGATGGAGCTGGGTGAGCCGGACGCCTCCGGCCGCCGCCGTCCCGTGGAGAAGAAGGGCAGCGAGTTCGACCTGCCGGTGGACGCTGTCATCATGTCTCTGGGCACCAGCCCCAACCCGCTGATCAAGTCCACCACCAAGGGCCTGGAGGTCAACAAGAAGGGCGGCATCATCGTCAACGAGGAGGGCCTTACCTCCCGTCAGGCCGTGTACGCCGGCGGCGATGCCGTCACCGGTGCGGCCACCGTCATTCTGGCCATGGGCGCCGGTAAGCTGGGCGCCAAGTCCATCGACGAGTACCTGAGCGCCAAATAAAAGGGACTACATACGGCCCGCCCTCGGCGAACAGCCGTAGGGCGGGCTTTGTACCGCCGAGAACAGGAGGAGCACCGTGGCGAATTTCACGAAGCAGGCCATCAAGGCGTCGTTCATGAAGCTGCTGAACCAGAAGCCGCTGAGTAAGATCAGCGTCCGCGACATCGTGGAGGACTGCGGTATCAACCGCAACTCCTTCTATTACCACTTTCAGGATATTCCCTCCCTGCTGGGGGAGATCGTGACGGAGCAGACCGATGAGCTGATCCGGCAGTACCCGACCATCTCCTCCATGGAGGAATGCTTCTCCGTGGCGTTCCACACGGCACGGGAGAACCGCCGCGCTGTGATGCACATTTTCAACTCCGCCAATCGGGATATGTTCCTGCAGGACACCATGCGGCTGTGCGAGTACGTGGTGGATACGTATCTTACCACCGTGTTCTCCGATGCCAGCATCTCCGGCGGCGACCGGCGGGTGGTGGTGCAGTTCATGAAGTGCCAGCTGTTCGGCGTGTGGATCGACTGGGTCAGCGGCGGCATGAAGGAGGAGTCATTGAGCGACCTGCAGCGGATGCTCCAGCTGTGCCGCGGCGTGCCGGAGCTTATCGTGGCTCACAGCAACAACCGGCAGCTGTGAGCAGCGACAGACAAACGGCCCGCTTTGCCCAAAAACCAGACGTATACAGAGAGATGTCCGAATTTCGGGCATCTCTTTTTTCTGCCCGTACCGCAGAGCGCGGCGGCGCGGTATCATGGGGCATGACAAAAAGAAAGGCGCGGAACGCGCGAAGGGAGATGCAAGTTGTGCGGAATGTGAGATCAACGGGGCCGTTGTGGGCCGTGAAAACCGGATATATCGTGGTGTCGGTGCTGTTCTGCGTGCTGGGCGCGGTGCTGCTGGTGATGTCGGAGCGGTGCGTGCCGTGGATCGGCAGGGCGCTGGGCATCGGCATGGTGGTGTGCGGGGCCATCAAGCTGGGCGGATACTTCTCCAAGGATCTGTTCCGGCTGGCGTTTCAGTACGACCTGGCCTTCGGGAGCCTGCTCATCGCTGTGGGCGTCATCGCCCTGTGCCACCCCGGGGAGGCCATGAGCTTTTTGTGCGTGATGTTTGGTATCCCCGTGCTGGCGGACGGCCTGTTCAAGATCCAGATCGCCGTGGACGCCAGGCGATTCGGTATTCCCCAGTGGTGGCTGGTACTGGCGCTGGCAGTGCTCACAGGCGTCATCGGACTGCTGCTGGTGCTGCGGCCCACCGAGGGGGCTCAGGCACTGGTGATGCTGATGGGCGTGTCGCTGCTGCTGGACGGTGCGCTGAACCTCAGCGTGGCGCTGTGCGCCGTGAAGGTGGTGCGGCATCAGCAGCCGGACATTATTGAGACAGATGACTTCGAGATCGAGTGAGAGAAAAAAGGGAAAGAGTACCGGCGCACCGCAGGGTGCGCCGGTACTCTTTTTGCGCAGGAGGAGAGCGTTTTGTGCGCGAACAGGGGACGGATATCCAATTTTGTAAAAAGGACCGTGATTTTGCCGAAAGTAAAAAACCATTAGAAAGTGCTTGCGCAGGCGGTGGCTGCATGGTACTATAATGGCATATATGCCAGAAATAGAAGGGGGGGTGGTCTCCATGGCGCTGACCAACGCCAGTCTGCCGGCCAAGCGCCGGATACTGGCCGTATGTGTCAAGCTGTTTTTGGAACAGGGCTACAAACGGACCACGGTGGCGGAGATCGTCCGGAAGGCGGGGGTCTCCAACAGCAGCTTCCAGAACATCTTCCGCGCCAAGGACGGCGTACTGTCGGAGCTGGTGGCGTTCATGTTTTCCGGCCAGTTCGGGGCGGCCCGCAGCGTGGCCGGCGGCACGCTGCCGCCGGTGTTCGTGTACGCGGCGGAGACGGCCATCCAGCTGACGCTGACGGAGCTCAACGAGAACCTGCGGGAGATCTACATCGAGGCCTATACCCAGAAGGAGGCGTCGGAGTACATCTTCCGCGAGACAGCCCGAGAGCTGTACGACATCTTCGGACCGTACCAGCCGCAGCTGACGGCAGAGGATTTCTACATGCTGGAGCTGGGGTCGGCGGGACTGATGCGGGGCTATATGGCCCGGCCCTGCGGCGGAGCGCTGACGCTGGAGAAGAAGCTGGAGTGCTTTTTGACACTGAGCCTGCGGGGCTACGGGGTGCCGGAGCAGGAGATCCAGCAGGCGCTGGCCTTCCTGCGGACCATGGATCTGCGGGCCGTGGGCCAGCGTACCATAGAGAGACTGTTTCACGCGCTGGAGATGCGCTACGACTTTCAACTGGGGGCCGCGTCCTGCGGCGAAAGGGAGGAGAACACATGAGGAAACGATTGGTAAGCATCCTGATGGCACTGTGCATGGCGGTGAGCCTGCTGCCGGTGCAGGCGCTGGCGGCGGACGACGCCTACACCGTGGGCGAGGACACCCGGGCGAAGGTCCGGCTCTACAGCGGCAGCCTGGTTCCGGAGGAGAATTGCGCTACGCTGACACTGGCCGATGGGACCGTCACGGTATACATCCACACAGAGGAGCGTTTGCCGGTGGTGCTGGCGGATACCAGTGGGAAATACGTGGGAGGCGATCTGACCATCTATCAGAACGTCTCGAAGCCTCTGACCGTCCACAAGGCGGCGAAAAGCATCACCGTGGCTGACGGGAAACGGGTGAGCGAGCTTATCATCGCCGGTGACGCCAATGTCACCATCACCGGCGGCCGGTACAGCAAGGTCACGGTGGAGACCGGCGGCGTGCTGCAGCTGCGGGGCGGCGCGGTGGACAGCCTGATCATCAAGTCCGAGGGGCATGTGAGCGTGATGGACAGTATCGTGAACAGCGTGACCAGGGAGGACGGCGCGCATTTCCTCGGCACTGCTGACCGCGAGGTCACCACGGCGCAGGGACTGGCCGCCGCGCTGGCGGACAGCGAGGTGAGCAAGGTGATCCTGACGGCGGACGTGCAGCTCACGGGAAGCCGACTGGATGTCAGCCGGTACGTGCCCGTGGACCTGAACGGCCACGTGCTCCGGAGCAACGGCAGCAACATCGTGTTCTGGGTCGGGAACGGCGGCTATCTGGAGCTGAATGACAGCGATCCGGGGAGCACGCACAGCGACTTCTCCGTCAAGGGCGGCATCATCACCGGCGGTAAGGTCCCCGCCATGGGCAGCGCCTTCGCCGGCGGCGTGGTGGTGAACGCCGGCGGCAGATTTACCATGAACGGCGGCACCATCATGGGCTGCTCCAGCCCCTTCTACGGCGCCAGAGACGCGGGCGGCGTGTACGTGTATAACGGGGGTATATTTACCATGAAGGGCGGCACCATCCGCGACTGCTCGGCCGGAGGTCTGCTGGGCGCGGGCGGCGTTTTCAATGAAGGAACCATGTACGCCGACGGCGGCACCATTCGGGACTGCGGCGGCAGCGCCGGTGTCGTCAACGAGGGCACCATCGACGCCAGCTACAACGCCGAGCGCACGGTGTTCCTGACCAGCGTCAGCGGCGGAGGCACCATCAAGGCCAGCGCCAAGTGCCAGGTCACGTTCCTGACCATGTACGGCAGCACCGATGGGACGCGGCGGGTGCTGCGGGGACAGGCAGTCTCCCGTCCTGCCGATCCCACCAGCGAGGGACACGAGCTGCTGGGCTGGCGGCTGAACGGGGAGGCGTATGACTTCTCCGCCCCTGTGATGGGGGATCTGATCCTGATGGCGTGGTGGGGCCGCAGCCTGAGCGGCAGCGGTACGGCGGAGGAGCCTTATCAGATCGGAAATGCGGAGGAGCTGGTGGTGTTCAGGGATATCGTCAACGGCACCAACGGGCGGAAGATGAACAGCGATGCCTGCGCCGTGCTGACGGCGGACATCGTACTGAACGACGGCACCTTCGATGAAAACGGCAGGTATACCAAGGGCGAGAGCGGCATGTGGCTGTCTGATTGGACACCCATGGGGCAGTATGAGCGGACATCCACGGCGCCGGAAGGCTACGGCGGCACGTTTGACGGGCAGGGGCACACCATCACGGGGCTGTATGTATCGACAAATGCCGAGAATACCTACGCAAGCGGGCTGTTCGCCCAGCTGACGGGCAGCGCCATTGTGCAGGACGTCACCGTGACGGGCTATATCTATGTCCACGGTGTCGGCGGAGGCAATGTGGGCGGTATCGCAGGCGAGGCCAATGGCGCGGCGATCCGGAACTGCCGGAACCTCTGCGATATTCTCCTCAATAAGGTGGACGGCTCCTTGGGCGGGGTCCAGATCAATGCCGGAGGAATTGCCGGTTCCAGCAGCGGGATCTCCATCGAGAATTGCCGTGGAATGATTTACCCTCCGCGCACCATCGCGCCTGAATGACGAATATCGGCACCATGGAAGCGGCATCAGTGGCGAGCGTGACAAGGGCCGTGAATTGGACGATCAGCGCGCAATCAGCAGTAGTCCCGGAGGGCCGCCAAGTGGCATGGGCGGTATTCTGGCGTGAGCTTCGACGCGTCCCCGCATCCAGACCGTTGGCGCATCCCAGA
>VOFJ01001740.1_pt1 | contig 32926 bp, 63 predicted proteins | sample 5384081 | NCBI WGS metagenome assembly VOFJ01 (sample SAMN12384729, study PRJNA508395) | human gut metagenome | isolation source: healthy gut I | host: Homo sapiens | reverse complement strand
AATTCTATGGACAAACTTATTGGTCACAGGAAGGGAGCAAAAATAGGCGGAATATCTGTAGTGCTTGGAGTGTGTGACAGCCGTTTTCTCATGGCTAGTATGGGAGAAAATGTGGGAGAAAAAATTGCCAGAGCAGTGGAAAGGGCAACACAGGAACGTCTGCCTGTAGTGCTTTTTGCCTGCTCAGGTAGGTGCCAGAATGCAGGAAGGAATCGTATCACTGATGCAGATGGCAAAAACCTCCGCAGCTTTAATAAGACACAGCGATTCCGGGCTTCTTTATATCAGTGTCCTTACGAATCCAACTACCGGTGGTGTGACAGCAAGCTTTGCCATGTTGGGAGATATTATCCTGGCAGAACCAGGTGCATTAATTGGTTTTGCAGGTCCCAGAGTGATAGAACAAACGATCCGGCAGAAGCTTCCTAAAGGATTTCAGAGTTCAGAATTTCTGTTGGAACATGGATTTATTGATCAGATTGCAGAACGAAAGAACATGAAAGAAACACTGGCCAGACTCTTGAAAATGCATTGTAAAAATGATTGTGCGGAAAGTCTGGAAGGACAGGAAAATGCAGAGAAGATTTCAGAAAAAAAAAATCTGATTCAGCTGACGGCATGTCTGTAAACAACAAATTAAATGTGGATTTTACGACGAAAATCACAGCAAAAAAATCTGCCTGGGAGCATGTTTCTCTTTGCACGAAGCAAAGAACGTCCAACAGGAAAAAGATTATCTTCCATGGCTGTTTGATTATTTTACAGAGCTTCATGGAGATAGACTTTTTGGCGATGATCCGGCTCTGATTGGCGGTATTGCATACCTTGCAGGAAAGCCTGTAACTGTGATCGCCCAGGAAAAAGGAAATGGTACAAAAGAGAATATTGCCCATAATTTTGGCATGGTTTCTCCGGAAGGCTACCGAAAATCCTGCGTCTTATGAAGCAGGCAGAAAAATTCCACAGACCAGTGATCTGCCTTGTGGATACACCCGGGGCGTTTTTGTGGACTGGAGGCGGAAGAACGGGGGCCAGGGAGAGGCAATTGCCCGAAATCTGTATGAGCTCTCCAGCCTTAAAGTTCCGGTGCTTTCTATTGTAATTGGAGAAGGTGGCAGCGGTGGGGCCCTTGCTCTTGCCGCAGGTGATCAGGTCTGGATGATGGAGAATTCCATTTATTCAATTCTTTCCCCAGAAGGCTTTTGCATCTATTTTGTGGAAAGACAGCACACGGGCAAAGGAAGCCGCAGAAGTAATGAAGCTGACAGCCGTAGATCTGAAGGACCTTGGAATTATTGAGCAGGTAATCCCTGAGAATCAGCCTCTTACCAGAGAAAATATGGCAGATACCATGGAAGAGTTGAAAAACAGAATAGAAGAATTCCTGGAAACCTATCAGTTGCTTGATCCGGAAAAATTACTGAATAAGCGCTATAAGCGTTTTCGAAATTTGTAAAATTGTAGAAAAACATATCAAATTGTGATATACTTACCGTAAATATTTGCTTGAATGTTTTATAGAAAATAATGTTGTCACATTATAGGAGAGAAAAGAGTGGAGAACAGGGAAGTTATTAATGATGTACTGGTACATCTGTTTAACGAGATTATGGAGCTGGAAGAGCAGGCAATCATTACGGAAGAATATAAGGATATCACCAATAATGATATGCATATTATTGAAGCTGTAGGCCTTGGTGGGAACAAAATGTCCGACATTGCGGCCAAACTGAATATCACCGTAGGTTCCCCGACTACTTCCATGAACAGCCTTGTAAAAAAGGGATACGCCACAAAGGGGAGCAAGTGAGCAGGATCGCCGTGTGGTATTTATCCATCTCACCCTGAAAGGAAGAAAGGCATATCATCACCATGCGGAATTTCACCGCAAAATGACAGATGCAGTGCTTGATGTACTGGACGGAGAAGGAAGCGCTTGTCCTTGCCAAGGCCCTGGACAGTCTGACCCTTTTCTTTAGGCAGTATAAAGCATGATATGGGTAGAACCGGATTATTTTGACTGTGACGAAACTGAATTTCTCTTTTTCCTGAATTCCATGTTTTGATCTGGATAATGATTATGACGCATATAGTTTGACTATAAATCCAAGAGACAAATATCTGACTGCTGTAGCAGTATAGTTTCTATTACGGTTACTGTACACTCCGTTCCCAGTAACACGCTTCGCGATGCACAGAAATCATGCTTTGCATGATTTCGCGCCGCAACTCTCGGGTTTTCTGTGAACTTTGTTCACAAAAACACCTCGCGGAATGTTACCAGTGAACAGTAACCTATTACGAACTGATGGGATCAGGTAAAGATCCGGAAAGGACATTCTATGAAGAGAAGAGCATTATCATGGTTTATGGCAGCTGCACTTGGTGTTGGAACAATGGCTGGAGGTATTGGAAGCGCAAATATTGTATTGGCAGAAGAACAGAAGGAAGAAACGGAAGCGGCAGATGAGACATCAGAAGAGCCGGCTGATGAGACGGATTCAGACAGTTCTGTAATGAAAATTGGGGCACTGAAGGGTCCTACTGCAATGGGAATGGCACAGCTTCTGGACGATGAGAATTACGAGTTTTCCCTTGCTGCATCTCCAGATGAAATTGTCCCAATGATCGTTCAGGGACAGGTAGATGTAGCAGCTGTTCCATCCAATTTAGCCTCCGTTTTATATCAGAAAACAGATAAAAACGTCAGCGTTCTGGCAGTAAATACTCTTGGTGTTCTTTATCTGGTGGAGAATGGTGATTCCATCCAGTCTGTAGATGATTTAAAGGGGAAAAACGATCTATGCCAGTGGTAAAGGTGCGACTCCGGAGTATGCGTTAAACTCTGTTCTGAAGTCTAATGGACTGGATCCGGAGAAGGATGTGACCATTGAGTACAAGTCTGAGCATGCAGAGGTTGTAGCGGCAGCGCTTGCAGAAGACCAGACAGCAGTTGGACTTCTTCCACAGCCTTTTGTAACCACTGCACTTATGAAGAATGAGAACCTTCGTGTGGCCCTTTGACCTGAATGAGCTTTGGGAGTCTTCTGCAACAGATGGAAGCAGGCTGGTAACAGGTGTTGTAATTGCCAGAAATGATTATCTGAAAGAGCATGAAGCAGATATTGATGCGTTTATGGATGCATATAAGGACTCTGTAGAATTTGTAAATTCTGATACAGAAGCAGCTGCCCAGATCATTGGAAACCATGATATTATTCCGGCAGAAGTTGCAGCAAAAGCCATTCCGGAATGCAGTATTGTATTCATGGAGGGCGACGAAATGCAGACCATTCTTTCCGGCTATCTGAACACACTAAATGAGCAGAATCCGAAACAATCGGAGGTCAGTTACCAGATGAGGACTTCTATTATAAACGCTGATAAGGCAAAAAAATATCGGATATTTTATAAAATTGTGGCAGCCCTGCTGTATGGATTATGGTATGGCAGCTGACCAGTATGTGGCTGAAACAGGAGATCCTTCTGGCATCTCCTGTTTCTGTTATAAAGAGACTTACCGAATTGATTGTAATGGGAGATTTCTGGAAATCTGTGGTGTTCAGTTTCGTAAGGATTATACTGGGATTTTCTCTGGCTTTGATCCTGGGAACGGTTCTGGCGGCGCTTTCTTCTGCTTTTTTTGCTGTGGAAGTGCTGATGGAGCCATTGATCATGGTGATAAAAAGCTACGCCAGTTGCTTCTTTTATCATTCTGTGCCTGATTTGGATCCCATCCAGAAACTTATCCGTTTTTATTTCGTTTCTCATGGTTTTTCCAGTGGTATATACAAATATTCTGGAAGGAATCAGGCAGACGGACAAACAGCTTCTGGAGATGGCAGATTCCTTTGGAGCGGGAGTGGGAAAAAAAATTACAATTTATCTATCTTTCCCAGGTTATGCCATATGCAGTTACTGCCTGTAAACTGGGACTTGGTCTCTGTTGGAAAGCGGGAATTGCGGCTGAAGTAATCGGCATTCCTGCTGGTTCCATCGGTGAAAAATTATACAAAGCCAAGGTGTATCTGGAGACACCAGACCTGTTTGCATGGACAATTGTCATTATTGCAGTGAGTGTGGGATTTGAGAAGATTTTTATGTTTGCGTTGAGAAGAAGTGTGGGAGAATAACCGTAAAAGGAAGCATTTTCGAGAAAATGCTTCCTTTTTATAGGGAGCTTTAAAACCTGCATATCCTGCAGAAAGCCTTTGCTTTAGTCTACTCCGTTTTTTGCGCAGATATCAGCGAGACAGCATCTGTCGCAATAAGGCCTGGTTCTGGCAGTACAGACTTCCCGTCCGTGGTTTACCAGGCGGTGACAGAAGTCATTTCCCTCTTCCGGCGGAATGATTTTCCACAGTGCCATTTCAACTTTCTTAGGATCCTTGATTCCATCCACAAGGCCAATCCGGTTGGTGAGACGAAATGCAGTGTGTATCAGTGACAATAGCTGGTTTACCGAATACATCGCCCATGATCAGATTGGCACTTTTTGCGTCCTACACCAGGGAGGGCGAGAAGAGCGTCAAAGTCACATGGAACATTGTCATGGTATTTTTCATGCAGGATTTTCATGCATGCGCTGATGTCTCTGGCTTTACTTTTTCCCAGTCCGCAAGGCTTTACAATCGCTTCAATTTCTTCAGGGGAAGCTGCTGCAAGTGCGGCTATGTCGGATATCTGGCATACAGATCCTGCACTACAACATTGACTCTGGCATCTGTACACTGTGCTGCCAGCCGTACGCTAACCAACAGTTTCCAGGCTTCATCGTAATCAAGAGTGCAATCTGCCAGGGGGTATTCTTTCTTTAATCGATCTATCACTTCAAGAGCGAGTTCTTCCTTTGTCATTTTGTAAAAATCCTTTCATGAATGATGTATTCATTGTAATTGGAAATCTTCGATTTTGCAAGTTTATGCTTTGCGCTATTTTGTATGAACTTAGGAAAAAGTTACTGGTCACGGAGTGACCAGTAATGGGAAAAAAAAAATCACTGTTGACTCTGCAGACAGTAACAGAAAAAAAGTAATACTTCAGAGTGAAAATGTGAATATTGTTAAAAAAAAATCCCGCGACAGCTATATATACTGCCACGGATGGACTTTTTTAGTTTAAATGCCAGATATCTTTATTATACTGCTCAATGGTTCTGTCAGAAGAGAAGAATCCGGCTTCTCCGATATTTACGAGCATTTTCTTTTGCCCAGCTGTTACGGTCTTCATAATCTGCAAATACCTGATCTTTAACTTTAATATAATCTTTGAGATCCAGCAAAGTCATAAACCAGTCTTTATTCAAAAGCTCGTTATAGAAGTTTCTCAGATGTTCCTCTTTACCAAGCTTCAGCATCGGCTCGCTGACAATAAAATCTACATACTTTTTAATATCAGCATCTCCCTCATAAATTGCTCTGGGAATTTGTAATCCATCTTCTCATAATGCTTGATAATTTCATCACTGGACTCACCAAAGATATAAATATTATCCTTGCCAACCAGATCGCTGATCTCAACATTTGCTCCGTCCATAGTACCAAGAGTAATAGCACCATTCAGCATAAACTTCATGTTTCCGGTACCGCTTGCCTCCTTGGAAGCCAAGGGAAATCTGCTCGGAAATATCGCAGGCAGGGATCAGTTTTTCAGCAGCACTTACATTGTAGTTTTCCACCATAACAAGCTTCATATAAGGTGCTACGTCCGGATCATTCTGAATCAAAGGTTTCCAGAGTCAGAAGCAGATGAATGATATCTTTTTGCAATGTAATAAGCAGGAGCTGCTTTTGCACCAAAGATGAAAGTAATCGGTCTTTCCGGTTTCTTTCCGTCTTTGATTTCCAGATACTTATAAATAATATAAAGAGCATTTAACTGCTGACGTTTGTACTCATGGAGACGTTTGATCTGGATATCAAAAACACTGTTTTCATCAATCTCGATGCCAGTATTTTCCAGAACAAAATCCTTGCAGATCTTCTTTGCATTTGTCTTGATCTCAAGCAGCTGATCCAGAACCTTCTGGTCATCTTTGTAAGCCAGAAGCTTTTTCAGTTCATCGGCATTTTTCTTATAACCCTCTCCAATAAGTGAAGAAATAAACTTGGTCAGTGGCTGGTTGCAATACATTAACCAGCGGCGGAAAGTAATACCATTGGTCTTATTATTGAATTTTTCAGGATAAATTTCATAAAACTGATGCAGCTCGGAGTTCTTTCAGAATCTCTGTATGAAGGGCTGCAACAACACCATTGATTGAGAAGCCATAATGAATGTCCATATGTGCCATATGAACCAGATTATTGCTGTCAATAATAGCAAGATTTTCAGCCGGATATTTGGCTTTTTACTTTTTCATCCAGCTTGCGGATAATCGGAACCAGCTGTGGAACAATGTCTTCCAGATAATGGATTGGCCATTTTTTTCAAGCGCCTCAGCCAGAATTGTATGATTGGTATATGCACATACATTGGAAACGATTTCAGCAGCTTCATCAAAGTCAATTCCACGCTCACCAAGAAGGCGGATGAACTCCGGAATGATCATACTTGGGTGAGTGTCATTGATCTGAACAACAGCATAATCAGCCAGATCATGAAGGTTGCTTCCCTTGGAAACTGCCTCATCCAGAATCAGCTGAGCGGCATTGCTGACCATGAAATACTGCTGGTAAACACGAAGCTTACGTCCATCTTCATCACTGTCATCCGGATAAAGGAACAGTGTCAGGTTGTGGAGAATATCCTTTTTGTTAAAGGTAATTCCATCATGAACCATGGACTCATCTGCCAGATCAATGTCAAAAAAGGTTAAGGTGGATCGCTTTGTTTTCATAGCCTGCAACATCAATACTATACATGGTAGATTTCAGGGGAAAAACCTCTGAAAGGAACCATATAAGTTACGTCTGTAGCAGTCAGCCAGGGAATCTTCAGTGATCCATGGATTCGGTACTTCATGCTGAAGATTGTCTTCAAAAACCTGTTTGAAAAGTCCAAGATGGTAATTCAGACCAATACCTTCTCCAGGAAGTCCAAGTGTTGCAATAGAATCCAGGAAACATGCAGCCAGACGTCCAAGACCACCATTTCCAAGAGATGGTTCCGGCTCAACGGACTCAATTTCTGCAAGAGATTTGCCATTTTTTCAGAAATTCTGCAACCTCATCGTAGATTCCAAGATTGATCAGATTGTTGGAAAGAAGCTTACCAATGAGAAATTCGGCAGAAATATAGTAAATTTTTTTTTCTTACCATCGTGATAGCCTTTTTGCAGCTAACTGCTCTTTTGTATAGGTGAGAAGTGCTTCGTATACTTCCTGGTCGGTACATGCTGCGCAGTCTTTTGTGGAACATGTTCTGGATCATAGTTTCTAAAGCTTTCATAATTATTTTCTCCTTTCGAGAGGGTGTGAATGATGCCTCGTCTGAAATCCACCGGTATGCCTGATGCCGTGGACATCACCTTTGCTTGATGGTGTTATATTAGCATATTCAGCTCTTGAAAAAAATACAACAAAACTGTTCTGTTATGACATTTTTTTGCGGAATTTGTGAGGGGACAGCTGATTGGCTTCCTGAAATTTTTTATAAAATAACTGGTATTGTTAAAACCTACATCCAGAGCAATGTCCGTCACAGATACATCTGTATGCAAAAAGCAGGGACTTTGCCTTTTCAAGTCTGTAGTCATTCAGGTAGGCTGCTGCTGTTTTTCCGGTATACTGTTTGAACAGCTTCATAAAATAGAATTCACTGTAATTGGAAAGACCGGACAGTTCCTTTACAGACAGAGGCTCACGGTAATGGGCACTGATATAGTCCAGGACCTTTTTTACAGATAAAAAAAGATTCCTGTTCTGTTCGGCATCTGTAGTAATGATGTAATTTCCTGCCAGCATTTCATAAAAAAGCCCATAGAAAAAGTCCTTTCAGCTTCATATAATAAAAGGGCGGTTTTTCATTGTGGCATTCATGGATCTCGCAGAAAAGATGGAAAATATTATTATAATTTTCATTGGCAGGAGTGATCAGATGGGTGAATTCTGCCCGGTTTTCCATAAGCAGGGGAGATTACTTTTTTTTCCGACAGAGATCCCCTGCAGGACCCGCCAGAAAGCTAAGGTCAAACACCACGCTTCTGTAATATAAAATATGTCTGGAATCTGACTTGATTCCATGCAGAACACCGCTGTTGACAATGAGAAGATCTCCTTCTTTCAGACGCAGGGTTTCCCGGTTAAGCCTTGCAAGACCGTTTCCCTTGTCAATACAGATGATCTCCATTTCCTTTATGCCAGTGGTTGTATAAGGAGCGGAAAAATCTCACAATTATCTGTATAAGTTTCTACTGGCAGCTCAAAAGAACCATGGGTTTCAAGCTCCTTCATGGTTTCGTCTACGTTTGGTGAAATATCAGGTATTTTTTATCTGCCATGGCATCCTCCCTGAAAATGAGTATTATCCACAAGCTTCACGAAGCATGCAGAATTGTGTTATCTATGAACTTTGTTCACAAAAAACGCCTCTGCGGAACGTTACCAGTGAACCGTAACGAAATGTAAACAATAGCGAAATTTGTTTGCTTATAATTAATATATGTTATCATTGTCTTGTATTATACGTTATGCGTCAAACCTTCGCAAGTCTGTAGAAATTTTCGAAAATCTGACGCTTTTATTGGAAAAGAAAACCAGGTGGTTTATAATAAGGATTAAAAAGAGCTGCTGTTCAGTATCTGCACATTGACAAAAGCGGTTACTTAATATTCGCTCTGGATGTGCAAAAAGATACAGCGGAAAGGAAGGCATTTTGAAGATAGATTTTAAACATGCAAGAGGCGTTTTTGAGAATTATTTAAACGGATATGACAGAGAAGATGAAAAGATAAAATTAAAAATCATTCACACATATGGGGTGGTAAAAAAGTGCTCGTGAAATTGGTCACAGAATGCACTTGAATGAGGAAGACCAGCAGCTTGCGGAGCTTATTGCCCTGCTTCACGATATTGGAAGATTCCAACAGCTTCGTCTTTATAACAGCTTTTTACCAGACACTATGGATCACGCTGCATTCGGTGTACAATTGTTATTTGAGGGGGAAAATCCGATGATCAGCAGATTCATAGAAGACCAGAAGCTATGATGAGCTCATTCGCGTGGCAATTGCCAGACACAGTGATTTCAGACTGGAAGGAATTCAGGACGAAAAGAACTCTTTTTCCACGCAAAAATGATCCGCGATGCAGACAAGCTGGACAATTGCAGAGTGAAGCTGCTGGATTCTGTGGAGGCTATGATCGGTGTCCCTCAGGAGCATGCCGGAGAAGGCAAAATATCCCCAAAGGTATGGGAATCCTGCCTGAGAAAAGAGGCAGTTTCATCTCCTGACCGGATTACATCCGTAGATTACTGGATGTCCTATGTTAGCGCAGTATTATGACCTGAATTTTAAGGAAACATGGCAGATCATGAAAGAAAAAGAATTATATTTCCAGAATTATAAAGCGGTTGGAATATAAGGATAAAGACACCAGGAAAAAGATGGAAATACTGGAGCAGCAGATGAACGCTTACATGGAGAAAATCCTATGCTGAGCCCTCAGATTTCCTACCAGATCATCCGCAGCAGCCGCAAAACCATGAGCCTGGAAATTAAGGCTGATGGCAGTGTTGTTGTACGCGCGCCTCTCCGTCTTTCCGAAACAAAAATTCAAAAATTTGTGGAAGAAAAACAAGAATGGATTCTGAAAAATCTGGAAAAAATCCAGAAAAGAGATGCACAGAAGGAGAACGTACAAAAGCTGTCTGCCCTGGAAAGACAGCATCTGCAGAATAAAAAGCCTGCGTGGTAATTCCAAGGCGAGTGGCATATTATGCAGAAAAGTTAGGGGTAAGCTATGGGAAAATTACCCTGCGTCAACAGAAAAACAAGATGGGGAAGCTGTGCCGCAAATGGAAATCTGAATTTTAACTGGCTGTTAATTCTGGCACCTCCTGAGGTGCTGGATTATGTGGTGATCCATGAGCTTTGCCACCGTAGGGAAATGAACCATTCCCAGGCATTCTGGAAAGAAGTTGAGAAGATCCTTCCAGATTACCGGGAAAGACAAAAGTGGCTAAAAGACAACGGCTGGAGATTAATGGAGGAGGGTTTTTAATGAGAAAAAAAGGAAAAAATGGTTCGGTTTGCTTATTGCAATCGTATTTTTTATGTGCATTCTGTGTACCGGTAGCGGCTGCGTCCAAGCTTCCCAAATTACAGGTAAAAGGCACACAGCTTGTAAACAGCAGTGGGAAAAAAAGTACAGCTTAGAGGTATCAGCACCCATGGTCTGTCCTGGTATCCAGAGTATGTAAATCAAAGTGCATTTACTTTTATGAAGAAAAACTGGAAGGTAAATGCAGTGCGTCTTGCCATGTATACTGCTGAATATAACGGCTATTGTACCGGGGATGCATCCAATCGGCGTAAGCTGGAAGCGTGTATTGATAACGGTGTAAAATATGCCACAAATGCAGGTATGTATGTGATTATTGACTGGCATATTTTAAGTGATGGAAACCCTCAGCAAAATCAGAAAGAAGCTTTGAAGTTTTTCAAAAAAATGGCAAAAAATACAAAAATAATACCAATGTGATCTACGAAATCTGTAATGAGCCAAATGGAGGAACATCCTGGAGTACAATAAAAAAAATACGCTGAAAAAGATTATAAAAGGTATCCGCACCTATGACAAAAAAAGCTGTGATTCTGGTAGGAACGCCCAACTGGTCTGGGATGTAGATCGGCTGCGCTTTCCCCGGTTAGTAAGAAATACAGGAAAAACGTAATGTACACCCTGCACTTTTACGCAGCAACACATAAGGAATGGCTGAGAGATAAAGCACAGGCTGCCCTTGATAAAGGACTGCCGTTATTTGTATCCGAGTTTAGTATCTGTGATGCTTCTGGAAATGGTGGACTTGATAAAGCTGAAGCAAAAAAAGTGGCTGACTTTCCTGGATAAAAACAATATCAGCTATATGGCATGGAGCCTGTCAAATAAGGCAGAAAGCTCTGCATTTATAAAATCCGGCTGCAGTAATACAGGAAAATGGTCCTCAAAGAATCTGACAGCAGCAGGAAAATGGATTACAAACTGGTATAAAAAGAAATAAAAAAAGAACACATTGGAAAGTGTTTTTTCTATAGTTTTGAGAATTTTGAGCAGTTGCAAATCAAAATATAAATGACGGAAATGGAGTTAATTAAGTGGAAATAATCGCAGATCTTCACATTCATTCCAGATATTCCATGGCAACAAGCAAGCTTGGAACCCCGGAATATCTGGATCTGTGGGCAAGAAAAAAAAGGAATTTCTTTAGTGGGAACCGGTGATTTTACCCATCCTGCCTGGCGGGAGGAACTGAAAAGAAAAGCTGGTTTCCGGCAGAAAGTGGACTGTATCGGTTAAGAGATGAATATGTGCTGGAAGAGGCGAAAATGCTTCCTGGGGAGCTCCCCGTTTCGTAATTACAGGGGAGATCAGTTCTATCTATAAGAAGAATGGAAAGTGCCGCAAGGTGCATAATGTACTTCTTTTATCCGGCCTTGAAGAAGCAGATAAAATAGCTGGGAGACTGGAAAAAGATTGGAAATATTCACTCAGACGGAAGGCCAATACTGGGACTTGATTGTCACGATCTTCTGGAAATTTTACTGGAAAACTGTGCCGATGGAATGCTGGTTCCGGCACATATCTGGACTCCCCACTTCGGGCTTTTTGGTGCCGCATCGGGGTTTGATACCATGGAAGAATGTTTTGAAGATCTTACTTCATATGTTCATGCTGTGGAAACAGGATTATCTTCAGATCCACCTATGAACTGGCGTTTATCTGCACTTGATGGACTTCAGCTGATCTCAAACTCAGATGCACATTCTCCATCAAAGCTTGGAAGAGGCTAACTTACTGGACATTGAATTGTCCTATCAGGGACTTTATGGTGCTGTCCAATATGGAAAAGGTTTTCTTGGAACACTGGAATTTTTTTTCCCGGAAGAGGGAAAATATCACTATGATGGACACAGAAAATGTCACATCTGTCTGAGTCCGGAAGAAGCAGAAAAAGTATCATGGAATATGTCCTATATGTGGGAAAAAAACTGACTATGGGGAGTGAATCACAGAATTATGGATCTGGCTGATAGAGAAAATGGGTTTGTGAGAAAAAATGCCAGACCTTTTTTGAGAGCATTGTACCTCTTCCTGAGGTGATTTCTGCCTGTGTTGGAAAGGCTGTAACCACCAAAACAGTCACTGGTGAATATGAAAAGATGCTTCAGAAACTGGGAAATGAATTTGATATTTTAAGGGAAATTCCCATTGCGGATATTGAGAAAGAAAGTAGTCACATGATTGCTTCAGGTATTCGGAAACTTTAGAAACAGAGAAGTAATCTGTAAACCTGGATTTGACGGCGAGTATGGGAAAATCTGTCTGTTTTGAGGAAAAGGCTGTTTTTTGAAAAAATATAGATGAATGTGGTATAAGGAACGGTGAAATGATAGAAAATAAGAGAATTAAAATTGGAATTATTTCAGATACACATGGTCTTTTTACGGACAGAAGTTCTGGACATATTACAGTCCTGTGACTGCATTTTTCATGCTGGAGATGTGGACAGACCGGAGCTTCTGGATACTATAAGATCATTGGGCGCTTTATATGTAGTGCGAGGAAACAATGATGGATACTGGGCACAGAATCTGCGAAGAAGCTTGAACTTTACAGTTGGAAATGTGAAATTCTTTATGGTTCATGACAGGAAAGATGTTGCCTGGGAGTTAGGGGATACCCAGGTGGTGATTTTTGGACACAGTCATCAGTATTTCGCAAAAAGAAATTGACGGAAGGCTGTGGCTGAACCCTGGAAGCTGCGGGCAGAAGCCGCTTTGGTGGAGACGTGACCATGGCAGTTATGACCGTGGAAAACGGCAGCTGGCAGGTGGAAAAAATCGTGCTCTGAACAGTTGCAATGTGGAAAAAAAGAATATCCAGAACACAGTTTTACAATTATGTTGTAGAAAAATTGGGAAAAACAGGGGAGAGAATTGTCGAAAGATGACATTGCAATTTTAACAAGATAATGTATAATAGGGCAGAAGAAAAAGCCATGAAAAAGAAATGAGGATTTGCAGTGGAGAAAAAAAAGAAATCGATGTAAAATTCATTGTAGGAATTGTCATTCTTTTGGTGATCTTTGGCGTAGTAGGCGGCTCGTTCTGGAATCTGGTTGCCAGACAGGCACAGAAAGACAAACAGGAGGAAGCCCGTCTGGAAAATGAAGCCATAAGAGCTATTTATGTGGAAGCCGGAGATATACTGAAGGAAATGGTATTCGTAGATATGGATAAAAAACTGTTTTCAAGGCAGCGATTCCCAAGGAAGGAATTTATAACAAAAATGATAAATTAATTGCCGGGGATACCTTGGAAAATGGAGATATGGTGAAAATCTACGGTGACAGAAATATGACAAGATCCATCCCTGCACAGTATCCAGGGATTACAAAGATGAAGCGAAATGGCAGGGCTTCTCTTGAGGAGCTTCAGCCTTATCTGGAAATTGCAAATGAACTTCTTTGTGGAGACAGCGAGGAGGAAGACAAAAAAGTGAAGTATCTGAGGCAATTTTGTATTATTTTGCTGGTTTCAGCGTTGGGTGAGGGATTACATATCCTTTTGCCTCTTCCGGTACCGGCCAGTGTATATGGTCTTGTGCTGATGCTTGGAGCACTTGCAAGCGGAATTCTGAAACTTGAGCAGGTAGAGGAAGCAGCAGATTTTCTGGTTGAAATTATGCCGGTTATGTTCGTTCCTGCAGGTGTGGGACTTTTGGAAGCGTGGGGTGATCTGCAGCCAATCTGGCTTCCTGTTTCAGTGCTCATAACAATTCTGACAACCGTCATTGTAATGGTAGTTACTGGACGCAGTACTCAGTTTGTGATCAGAAAGAACAGGGGAAAAGATAAGAAATGATAAATTTTATAGAAAATTCCCTGTTTTTTTCGGGGGCGGCATTAAGTCTGGCTGGATATGAGGTCGGTCTTTTGCTGAAGAAAAAGTTTAAAATGGCGCTGTTTAATCCTCTTTTGATTGCAATTCTATGTGTAATGGGAATGCTTCAGCTTATGCAGGTGGATTATAAGACCTACAATGCAGGCGGTCAGTATATCAGTTATCTGCTTACTCCTGCTACAGTATGTCTTGCGGTACCGCTTTACAGACAGCTTACTCTGCTTCGTAAGAATCTGAAAGCTGTCGTTATAGGAATTGTTTCCGGTGTACTTGCAAGTATGGTCAGTGTCTTGATTTTTGCAAAGCTGTTTGGACTTTCCCATTCGGAGTATGTTACTCTGCTTCCGAAATCCATTACTACAAGCCATTGGAATGGGTGTATCGGAAGAACTTGGCGGACTTGTTACGATCACGGTTGCAGTTATTATTATCACTGGTGTGCTGGGAAATGTGATTGCGGAGGCAGTCCTTAAAGTGGCAAAAATTGAGGAGCCTATCGCGAAAGGTCTGGCACTTGGAACTTCAGCCCATGCCATAGGTACATCTAAGGCAATGGAACTGGGTCCTGTAGAAGGTGCTATGAGCAGCCTGGCAATTGCCGTTGCCGGACTTCTTACTGTTATTGCCGCTTCTGTGTTCGCTGGATTTATGTAAAAACATGTTTGTGGATTAACTACTATGAAAATATAGTGAATAAATAAGCTTGTAGACATGTTCATTTAGATTTTGTAAAAAGAAAACGTCTGATTCTGTTTAAAACAGGTTCAGACGTTTTTTTTTATCACTTAGAAAACGAACAGATATTCGAAAACGATTGATTCATACCGTTTTATAGGACTGATATTGTGGTAGACTAGTCTCATAAAAGAAAATATGTTCGGAAAATACGTTCGGTATTTGATGGCGGATGATATTGGAGTTTGGGAAACGGAGGAGATATTATGTGGAAATCAGGGGCAGAAATATTAACAGCAGAAGAGCTGCCCTTGCAGAGGGATATATGGAGGATACACAGGAGAGCCGCGGCAGGAAATTTTCCGGGAGCACAGCCATGATACTGGGACTTTTTATTACGTTGGAGCTCATGATCGGGGGGAGCTATGATCTTTAATTATGATTTTCATGGTGCAGATCTTATTGCTCTGCTCTTTGCTTTTATGGTATTATATTCTGGAGTCGTAGCAGTATTGACAGATAAATAGGAGTAAGGATATGCCAAAATCTTTCCAGCAGAAACTGAAAATTTTATATCTTATGCGAGTCTTTTCTGAGAAAACAGATGAGGCACATCCCATGAGTGTGAAAGATCTGATTTCCTATCTGGAGAGTCTGGGAATTCATGCAGAGCGGAAGACGATATATGACGATTATAGAGACTTTGCGTGTGTTCGGAATGGATATTATGAATCGAAGAGAGAGACCGTCGGTTTTTATCTTGCAAGCCGTGAGTTTGTGACTGCAGAGCTGTAGCTTCTTGTAGATGCTGTTCAGTTTTCCAGATTTCTTACTCTTGGGAAATCGCGGCAGTTGAACCAGAAACTGGAGCACTTTACCAGTATTTATCAGGCCAAAGACCTGCAGCGGCAGGCAATCGTACTGGATCAGGTGAAGAATACAAACGAGAGCATTTATTATAATGTAGATGAGATACACAGAGCAATTTCACAGAACAGACAGATCAGCTTTCAGTATACAGAATGGACAGTGTCCAAGGAGAGACATCTGAAGAAAGGTGGAGCTCGCTATCAGATCAGTCCATGGCAGATGATATGGCAGGATGGTAATTATTATCTGATAGGAGTCGATGAGAAGAGTGGCATTCTGAAGCATTACCGCGTAGATAAAATGTTGAAGATCCTTACAGAGAGAATGAAGCAAGAAATGGTGCCGAACTCTTCCGGAAATTTGACAGTGCCAGATTTGCTGCCGGTACTTTTGGAATGTTTGGAGGCCGTGAAGAGAAAGTTAATCTGGAATTTGAGAACCATCTTGTTGGTGTAATGATTGATCGATTTGGTCAGGGATATTATGATCATGTCCAAGGACAATGAGCACTCCGTCACCAGGGTACAGGTGAATGTAAGTACACAGTTTTATGGCTGGCTTGCTGCCCTTGGAAATAGCGTGAGAGTGATTTCACCGGAGAATGTGCGAAAAGAATACCGGGATTTTTTAAGAAAAGCCCTGGAGAATTATGAAGGATAAAAGCATGACGGTTAAATCCAGACTTTTGAGTTATTAGAACAGCATAAAGGTGAAACTTTATCTGGCGAGGATATTGGCAGGGAGCTTTCCTGTACACGAGCCGCAGTTTGGAAAGCTGTGAACAGTCTGCGCCAGGAAGGATACCCCATTGAGGCCGGACCGAAATAAGGGATATATGCTTGCAAGAGAGAGTAATCTGATTTCAGCAGAGGGAATCAGACTTTTTCTGAAGGATCCACAGGTTGAGATAAAAATATTTGATGCAATCAGCTCTACCAATCTGGAGGCCAGGCAGCTGGCTGTGAGCGGAATGGCTGGACACGGCTCTTTTGTTGTTGCCATGGAGCAGACAGCAGGAAGAGGACGAAGAGGCAGGGAGTTTTATTCTCCTAAAGGCAGTGGGATTTATCTCAGTGTTATTCTGGAACCGAAGGGGACACTGGAGGGCAGTCTTCTGATCACTACTGCAGCAGCTACTGCAGTGTATAAGGCTGTGAAAGAAGTATGCGGTGTAAAACTTGGAATTAAATGGGTAAATGACTTGTACAAGGATAACCGTAAGATTTGTGGTATTCTTACAGAGGCGGTCACAGATTTTGAAAGTGGAAATATAGAATTTGCAATTGTAGGAATTGGGCTGAACCTGTACGTTGAGCAGGAACAATTCCCCAAAAGAGCTTCAGGAAATTGCCGGAGGAATCTACGAAGATGAACAATCCTCCAGAACTGCGGACAGGAACCGCCTTGCAGCGCAGATTGTGAACTATCTTCTGGAAGAAACCCGGGAATTGAAATTGTCGGAAGAATACGTGGAACATAATATTGTTCCAGGAAATGAAATTACAATTACAGATAATAAAAGCAGCAGAAGTGCCAGAGCATTAGCGATTTGTCCAGATGGGAAATTGCTGGTTCAGGGAGACTGATGGCACTCAGAGTAAGCTGGCTTTTGGAGAAATCTCAATAAAAATACCGCCGATAAAATAAATTTATCGGCGGTAAAGTTATTAGAAATATTATGTGGCAGATACTTGACTTTTATTGGAATAGTTACTCTATTTTGCAGAATTATTGTCTGGCTCAGCAGTAATGAATGGTTGAACTGAAGTAGTATCCGAAATTTTGATATCGGTATTCTTTATTACATTATCCGCATTCTGGTCCTTTGGCTGTGTTGTTGAAGTCACTGCTGAGGCAGGCGCTGATTTTATATTCATTTGTGGAGTGCTGTTATCAACAGGCTGTTGATAAGGACGATATGGTTGCCAATAATGTTCTGACACATCTTTCTTACAATCAGCTTTTTCGTCGGGAGAGATGCTTTTGATTTTTCCTGTAAGAAGCTGATAACCGGAAATGATGATCAGAATTCCAATGATAACAGAAGGAATCTGGTACATGATATCCTGTATAATAATAGCCAGAGAATTTGGTAAAATCCAGAAGAGCAGATCCCGGAAACCATTCCAGAAAACAGCAACTCCGAAAACAATCAGGAGGCTTGCCGCAATTTTAATGTGTTTTTGCGAGAACTGGATATTATTCTGAAATATACGGTCAAGATGCAGAATATAGTTATCCTCTATCGCGTAAAATTCTTCTTCCGGCAGTTCTTTCAGGTTATGAACATGGAAGAAACTGTAGAACCATAATACAGGAAGAAAAAAATAACCAGAGAGGAGATATTAAGCCCTCCTGCAATTGCGATAATAGCCCAGAATAGAGTCATAATGCTGATCCCCTGCTTAAAGAATCCCATATACATTTCTCCCGCACCAGGAATCGGGGAAGAGATAAAAAAAGCAGGAATCCCTTTTTTTTTTTTGCATGTTAGTTACCTCCGTTTGTTATTGTATTTGAAATAGAATTAATATAGTCGACAACTTTCTGGGGAGCATCAGAGATTCCGTCTGTAATTCCATTTGAGAAATTACGTAATGAAGTTCTGATTTCCCGGCGCGTTTCAGATGATTCGGCTGTGGACTGCGGAAGCTGAGGCGAGACGAAGTCTATTTGTTCAAGGCTGAACAACATAACTAGTGCAAGTACGACTCCGACTACAGTGGGAGCCCCTCATAGAAGAGCCGCATTTTATAGGTAGCATCCGCTGCTGTTTTCTGTATCTGAATATCAGGAGCTGTAACACGCTCCATAATTGTTCCTTTCCAGATAGGCGGGAGCTGAGGATGCATGATCTGTATATTCGTCCACAAGCTGGTTAAGACAGTAGTCGCAGTGATTCATATGTTCCAGAAATGCAATGATTTCATCAGTGTTCATTTCTTCATTTTGAAAATTATTCAAGTCATTACTATTGATATGCATTTAATCGCTCCTTTCTGCCAACATTTTTTTTCAACATGTTTTTTGCACGATATAGCTGTGTCTGAATGGTCTTAGGGTTTTTACCTTCTTTTTGCGATATTTCTGTTACGGACATTTGTTTACAGAAATGAGCAATGGCAATTTCCTTGTAAGGACTTTTCAGACTGCTGCATATTCGAAATACCTGCTGTTCGAATCAGACTGCAGATACTGTTCTTCCGGGGAAGAGTGATTCTCCAAATCAGGAAGCTGTGAGAAATAAATATCTTCCGTTGGAATTGAACGGCGTCCGGCAGCTTTTAGGAAATCAAGGCATTTGCGTACTGCAATTTTGCTAAGCCCAGGCTTTTTTCATAAAGCCCATCGAAGTGGGCGAGACTTTTGTAGGCAGACAGGAATACCTCCTCGAGTGAGATCTTCTGCATCGAAAGGATTGCCTACTGATTTCAGACATATGGAATATATCAGATTCTGGTATTGGTCAATCAGATATTCCAGATATTCTTCTTGTGAAATGCTATCAGCCTCCTTCCTGTCCGTTCTCTAATTATAACGCGACTGCCTGATAAAGTTCTTCAAAAATAGAAAAAAATTTTGTAATTATTCAGCTGGTACTATTTTTGCAAGGTGTTTTTACTATGAAAGTCCCGGATGGAAACCATGAATGAGCCATGCTTGCATGAGAGATTTATGGATATCGGATATGCGAGAGCGTGTTTGAAAAATCATTCCCACAATTTGTATGCCCACCTTTCAAACACGCTCTGAAATGGCAAAACACAGAGGAAAAATAAAAATTGCGGGAAGAGCATAAATAGACTATAATCAGTTTCGTGAATAAAAGATAAAAATAAATCCTGCTGTTTAATTTATGAAAGAAGGAGCATTTATGTACGATACAAAAAAGTTATATTATGAAGATGTATATAAAAAAGAATTTACCGCCAAGGTGTTGGAATGTCGTGAGAGCAAGAAAGGCTATGAAATAATTTTAAACCAGACAGCTTTTTTATCCAGAAGGAGGCGGACAGCCCAGTGACACAGGTATATTAGGCGGAATAAATGTTAAGGAAGTTCATGAAAAGGATGGAGAGTTAATTCATTATACAGATGAGCCCTTGGAAGTCGGTATAGCTGTAATAGGAAAAAATTAACTGGGGCAGAAGATTTGATCTTATGCAGCAGCATTCCGAGAGCATATTGTAAGTGGTCTGGTGCACGAAGCGTTTGGATATGACAATGTGGGATTCCACATGGGAAGCGATGTGATCACCATTGATTTCAACGGAATGCTGGATGAAAAACAAATGGCCGAAATCGAAGCGAAAGCGAATCAGATTATCTGGGAAAATCAGGAAGTTGAGATTTTTTATCCTACAGAGGAGGAACTTAAAAATCTGGATTACAGAAGCAAGAAAGAGCTTTCCGGATGGGTTCGTATTGTGCGCTTCCCAGGAGCAGATACCTGCGCATGCTGCGGAACTCATGTGACGCGTACTGGAGAAATTGGAATGGTGAAGCTGCTTTCTGTAGTGAAATTCCGTGAGGGGGTTCGTATGGAAATGCTGTCAGGTAAGCGAGTGCTTGATTATCTGAACATGGTAAATGAACAGAATCGTCAGATTTCCGTGAAGCTGTCTGCGAAAATGGACAAAACAGCGTCAGCGGTAGCAAGGCTTCAGGGATGAAAATTTTGCTCTGAAGGGAAGAGTACATGCGTTAGAAGAAGAATTTATCGTTGGCGAAGCTGCTAAATGGAAAGAAAAAGAAAATGTGCTTTTATTCCAGGAAGGAATGGAAGCAGGAAGCGTTCAGAAACTTGCAGATGCAATTTTACAGGTTTGTAAGGGGCGTTGTGCAGTATTCTCCAGAAATGCAGATGGAAGCTATAAGTATGCTATGGGAGAAAAAAGACGGAGACTTACGTCAGTTTACGAAAAGAGATGAATGCGGCATTGAATGGCAGAGGAGGCGGTAAACCTTTCTTTGTACAGGGATCTGTGCAGGCTTCCGAGAAAGAAGTTCGAGCCTTTTTCGAAAATAAATAGCAACTGTTCAGTTCCTTCGCAAAAAAAGCACCTTGCGGAATAGCACCTGCTGAATAGTTGTAATAAATAATAAAAAGAGGATTGGAAAAAAATCCGTATTAGAGCGTGTTTGAAAAAGCATTCCCGCAATCTGTACGCCCACTTTGCGGTATATTTTGCCCGAATTCGGTTGTCATAGCCCGCTGCGACGCCCTCCTCCGGACAAAATCTCCCGCAAATTGTGACGCATATCTTGCAGAAAGTCTTTTTCCAACACGCTCTGCGGAAGAAAGGAAAAGCTGTATTATTTTTCGAGATAATCAGTGTTATATGAAAAAATGTTTGGAGAGTGTCATGCGCACCTGATCATGGATGGACTGAATTATAAAGAGGCAATTTCTATTCATAAGGATCATGTAAACGATGAAGTGATACGGAAACATCTGAAAGCTTATGAAGAGCTGGGGATTGTATTTGTAAGAGATGGTGGAGATGCATTAGGAGTATCGGAAAGAGCCAGGAAACTGGCACCAGAATATGGAATTGATTATCGTACTCCTGTTTTTGCCATCCATAAAAATGGACACTATGGCTCTATTGTGGGAAAAGGTTTTGACACTATGAAAGAATACCATGTCCTTTTGAAAGAAGCGAAAAACAAAGGGGCAGATTTTTATTAAAATTATGACCACAGGACTTCTGGATTTTAATAACCATGGACAGATTACTGGAACGCCTTTTAGACAGGAAAGAAGTCTGTGAGATGGTACATATTGCCCATGAAGAAGGGATGGCGGTGATGAGCCATACCAATGGAATTTATGGAGTACAGGCAGCTGTGGAAGCTGGTGTGGATTCAGTAGAACATGGAAATTATATTGATCCGGAAACAATCAGAGAATTAGCTGACAGTGATAGTGTATGGGTTCCTACTCTTGTGACAATTCGAAATCTTCGTGGATGTGGAAGATATAAGGAATCAGTGCTTGATCCTATTATAGAACTGGCCGCAAAGAACCTTCGTCTGGCATACAAGTACCGAGCAAAGGTGGCTCTTGGAAGTGATGCAGGAGCTTATATGGTCTTACATGGGAAGGGCTTAATGGATGAATACCATGCATTTATGGACATTCTGGGAGAATCCGGGGATGTGAGAGCCTGGCTGGCAGATGGAGAGAAAAGGATTCAGGACACCTTCAGGCGTCCCTGAATCTTGATAGATGTATAAATGTTGGAATTTTTGGATTTTGTAGGATCAAAGGTAATGCAGATACCTGCGCCGGATTCCATATTACTGGTGGAGGTATCCTTTGCCCCTTCTGTAAAGCAGGTTATGGTTGCGCCATCGCCAGTCTGAAGTGTGACGGTATTTGCTGTATGGCCTATAATTGTACCGCTGACTGAGCTGGTAATTTCACGGCTTCCAAGAGAATCCGGATCATCACCGGTGACTGCTGTAACAGTAACACCATCCAGTGAATTTCCCTGAAATTGTCCAGTATAAGTTATGGTTACATAGGAGCCTGGTGCTGTTCCACCTTTAAAGTAAGAAGGAATCTGAGACAAATCTATATTTATTGCGCTATCAGAGCCAGAGGGAAGAACTGTGAGCGTATTCAGGGGAAATATTTTGAATTTCTGCATGAATCTGCTGCTCCTTTGCTGAGTCATCGTCAGAACTTGTGCCGGATCTGGTGTTGGGGTTGGCTCTGGAAGTGTAAGCGGATCAATATCTGAAATGCTTAGTACTTTCAGATGACTGGCATTAAGAGAAGAACTTTGGGCATCCTGACTGGAAGCAAATTTGCCTTTAAAATGAATGTATACCCATACACCGGTACGGATGCCATTTTGATAATATTGTTCTGTTCCAGTGATTGGATAGGTGGCTGTTTTTCCCTTTTTATTTTTTATGGTAATGGTATTTGAGGTCAGACTCTGTACTTCCCCATAGGCCTTTCGTACTTCCAGCTGATTCTTTTTTGTGAAAGTCGTCTACTACTTTCAATGCTTTTACAGTGCTGGTATCCTTGTTAGAAAGCTGGCCTTCATAAATGACACTGATCTCATCTCCAGTGATCATGCCATCTTCGCATTCCAAAGTTGCTTCAGAAAGATCAAAAACGTAAGTTTGTTCCTGATTTTCCATAGTCAAGGGGTGGCACCGGTGAAATCCTTAAGGGTTCCTTTGATTTCATCCATATAAACACGCTGTTTGGGTGTTTCTGAAGTGTTCTGTAAGGTGGCTTCACTCTGATCAGAAGTAGAAGTATAGCTGGTGATCATATCACCGGCAGTACATCCTGACAGAGAGAATAGTACCAAAGAGCCGAGTAATAGTTTTGTGAACTTTTTCATTGTTGCTTTGTATCCTCCGAATCCGGAAATGGTACAGGAAGAAAATCGAAAACCTCTCGGCATGCATTCCATTCCTCCGAGTTATCTGGCATACGATAGCCAAGTCCTGTACATTCTGTAGTGGCATTTGTATTCATGTAATTATTATAAAAAACATTATAAGGATTTTGTAGTGGCGGCTGTTTTTGGCAAGATGATTTGTTTGTGGATTTTATACTCATAGAAACACTCCTTTTTGTCAAATATTTTTCCTATATAAGGGAAGATATTCTTAGAATATGCGAAAAAAAGAGGAGAGTATGCACAAACATTTGTCAGTGAACAGTAACGACTAATTGTTACTGTTCACCTCCGTTCACAGTAACGCGCTTCGCGATGCACAGAAATCATGCAAAGCATGATTTCGCGCCACAATTTTCGGGTTTTCTGTGAACTTTGTTCACAAAAAACACCTCGTGGAACATTACCAGTGAACAGTAACGATTAATTTATTTCTGTGAATATTATAACAAATACATATTGAAATTTCTATATTTTGTGCTATAATCATTTTAAATAAATAATAGCGAAGTAGGAATTTATGCGTCAAGTGTTCATTGGCTGGGGAGTCGCCGTGAAACGAAAAGCAGCAGGACTGTTTACGATATATTTTCCGCACCCGTTGCTACATGTGAGAACATCTCATAATGTGGAGGGATTATTATTTATGGTAACTACTCTGTTATTTTAATCATTATGGAGGTGTTTTTTTTATGCATAAAAACAAACAGACATGGAGTGTTAAGACTCTTGTATTCCTTGCACTGCTGGTAGCAATCCAGCTTGTGCTGTCACGCGTTCTGGTAATTGATCTTGGTGTATATCGAATTACATTGGGAGCGGTTGCCACTGTATTGGCAGGTCTTTGGATGGGGCCTGTAGCTGGTGGCGTAGAAGGTGCTGTTGCCGATATCATTGGATGTTTTATGAAAGGCTATGGAGTTAATCCACTGATCACTTTATCTGCAGTTGCCTGGGGTGTGATCCCCGGACTGGCTGGAAAACTAATGGCTGAAAAGAACAGAAAAGTAAAGACTGTTGTTATGTGTGTCGCAATTGCAGTCTCTGGCGTAGTGGGAACACTTGGACTGACCACTGCAGGACTGGTAATGATCGGAGCAAACTTCTATGCAATTATGCCAGGACGTCTTGTACAGTTTGCAATCATGACTCCAATCTACTGCGTACTTACCAGTCTTCTTTATTTCAGCCCGCTTACAGGCATGGTTGTAGGAAACATAAGACCTGCTAAGCTGGAGAAGAAGACCGTATAAATGGCAGCAGTCCAGGATCTGAATTATATACAAAACCCAAAATTAAATAATATGGCATAAGATGGATTATGAAGCAATGCACTTACTGGAAAGTTGATTGTTTGAGAAATCAACTTGTTGAATAAGTCAAAAAATACGATTCCCAAATAAAAGGCTGTGATCGGGATAAACACTGATCGCAGCCTTTTTAAACATGCTCTGAAAAGTTTTCAGTTTGTATGTGTCTGAACCCGGAACCAATAGGTGTAGAGATAATGAAGTCCAAGTGATTCATAAAGATTACGTGCGGGAGTGTTTCCTTCTACTACCTGAAGATAGGCCTTAGTTGCGCCTTTCTTTTTTCCTTCTTTTAGAAGCGCAGTACAAATCTGACGAGCATAACCCTTGTGTCTGAAATCTTCGCGAACATGGATAGCGTACAATCCAATATAATTTCGATCCAGAATTCCAAGCCCGGTTGCAATAATTTTTCCGTTACTCCAGATGGAGGCGCATACGGTGTCTTTTACGATGGCATGATACATGGATGGAACTACAGCACGGTGAACAGGATTAATGGTGCCTTTCAGATCAAAAAAAGACTTTCAATCCAAATATCTGGAATATCGTCAGTAAGAGTTACCAGATCGCAAGGCGCAAGAGAAAGATCTGCTCCATCCAGTGAGGCTGCCATAACATTTGTTGTATGCTGGATTTCGTAGTTGCGGTTTTCCAGAAGATAATCAAAATCCGGAGAAACAAGGGGACTGATCTTAAAATTGCAGGGCTGCCCAGTCGGGCATACTCTGCTTCGCAGAAAGAAACCTTTTCCCTCCAGGAAAGGGTAGAAGTTCCGAACTGCTCCACACTGTTTGTTCTATGTGTATAAAAATAGGAAAAACGGAGAATCCATCCATCATAAAGCTCCATTTTATGGGAGGGCCATGCATTTAGTGACATATCTTCAATTTCTTTAATGATTTTATCCATAAAAAACCTTCTTTTTATAAGTTTAGGGTCATTATACATAATTGTATCCAGCAATGCAACTGAAAATAGTCTGTTATAAGACAGATCGCTTTTTACACATCTTGCAGAAAGCCTTTTTTCAAACACGCTCTAGTACATCGTTTTCGAAATAACTATACCAATCGCGTAGGATGTGAATTCGAGTGTGCAGGTATAAAAAACGCAGGCGTAGCGGGCTACGCCGAGGCTTTTATACCTGTGCAATCGGATTCACAGACAAGTGAGTGGTATAGTTATTTCGAAAACGATGTACTAGTACGGTGAATAGCCGCAAATTAATTTATACAATCTGTCTGCCAGAAATTTTTGTCCCTGCTCAGTAAGGTGAATCCCATCTGTAGTAATTTCTGAATATCCATAACGACGCGCCTTTTCATTCAATTCCTCATGCAATGTAAGATAAGAAATTTGAAACTGTTCTGATAGCTGGTGGATCATTTGTGATATTTTCTGGCGAAAAGGAAGCCAGGTTCTATAACAGGCAGGCCAGGGAAAAAGAAAAAAGGCTCCATTAAAATAATACGCGAGTTTGATTTTGTTAATATTGTTATAAGGTTTGCATAACATTTGTAAAAAGAAACAAAAAGCATATTCCTCTGCTGAAACGGTGTTCTGTCCGTATTTATTATTAATCCAATATCATTAATTCCGATTAAAATTGTTATAATATCACTTGTAAAATCAGAATCACCCCTGAATTCTCTGCAGAAGTCTGTTTATAGTAAAGCCGTCAGTGCCATAATTGCGTACCTGATAGTCTGAGCCGTCCCTTTTAAGACAGTCTGACAGCATTTTTACATAGCCATTGCCAAGGAAATCTCTGGAAAAGCAGTGTTCACAATCGGTGATGCTGTCACCAAGACATGTTAATATTGTCATAATTTTACCTCCGTTAATATTATACTGCAAGAACAAAAAGGTTTATAGTTTTTTTTAGAAAAATTTGTAAAAAAAAGACTGGACAAATGGAGATAGAGCACCTATAATAAGACTCACCAGAAGTCATCTGGTATCGAAGGTCATCTTTTCAGATCGACTATTCCCTATTCTACGAAAGATAAAATACAGGAAGCCTTTCTCAAACAGGCTCTAAAATACTTCAAGATAGCCTCCTGTTATTAGTAAACCTATGTAAAAGAAGGGATGGTACGTCTATGCTTTTTTACAGAATATTTCCTGCGATAGCGGCAGGCTGTGCCGCTCTGATGGATATTCAGAGAGCGAAGGTAGACAATGGCTGGCTGCTTTTTTGTGTACTGGTCAGTTTGTTTACGCGAATATGGAAAATGGATGTTAGCAGTCTTGGAACCTGGATATGCGGTCTGCTGGTACCGATACTGATTCTGGGAATTTTATTCATATTCAGAATGCTGGGAGCCGGAGACATCAAGCTTTTGAGTGTTATTGGAAGCATGATCGGACCGACGAAAATTCTCAATTGCATTTCCTATTCCTTTCTGATTGGAGCTGTCATATCAGCTGCTCTTATGATTTCAAGCGGCATTGTCTGCCAGCGAATTCTTTTACTTATTACATTACATCAGTGCTTATTTCAAAACAGGAAAAAGAGAACCCTATTACAAAAAAGCGGTATGCCGTTGGAAAACTTTCATTTCACAGTTCCTATATTTTTTAAGTGCATTGCTTTATGCGGGAGGTGTCTATTGAAGAAGAAGATTTTTGCTGTCTGTGATCTTGAGGTGGATTATGCCTTGAATTTTATGGATTATCTTAATCATAAGAAAAATATCCCATTTGAGATTCAGGCATTTACCAACGTAGAGAGTCTGATCGCCTATGGGAAAATGAATCACATAGAGTTGCTGCTGATTTCCCAGAAGGCTATGTGCCGTCAGGTACAGGAATTGGAAATTGGTAAAATTGTTATACTTTCGGAAGGCGTGCACCCACCGGATCTGGACCGTTATCCAAGTGTGTATAAATATCAGGCCTCTTCAGATGTTGTGCGGGAAGTGATGGCGTGTTACGGAGCCGAGAAAGCAGTAGCCCCGGCTGTTTTTCCTGTACTGAAAAAGACCACGGAAATTTATGCAGTATATTCTCCTTTGGGGCGTTGCCTGAAAACATCGTTTGCACTTACATTAGGACAGATTCTGGCAAAAGAAAGAGCCGTTCTTTATCTGAATCTGGAGGAATACTCCGGTTTTGAAGAAATGTTGGGAAAAAGGGTTCGCACAGAATTTAAGTGATCTTCTTTATTTTGTACGGCAGGAAAATGGAAATCTGATTTATAAGATGAACAGTATGGTACAGACAATAAACAATCTGGATTTCATTCCGCCTGTACGTACGCCAGAGGATATACGAGGAACTGCATGGGAAGACTGGGAAAAAAACTGATACAGGAGATTGTGCTTCACAGTAATTATGAATTTGTGATTCTGGATATTGGAGGGGGCAGTGGATGGGACTTTTCAAGTTCTGGATATGTGCCGGAGAATTTATATGCCAGTGCTGTCTGATCCGGTATCCATATCCAAGATTGCCCAATTCGAAAACCTGGTAAGAATCTGGGATTATCCGCAGATTCTTACCAGAACTGTAAAGGTACGCCCGCCTTTTCATGGAGGAAATGTGGCACCGGAGAATTATATTGAAGGGCTGCTGTGTGGAGTGAACTTGGAGATTATGTCGGGGAAATTCTGAGAAAGGAAAAGGAATGAGTCAGGAAATCTTTCGCAAACTGAGACAAATGCTCATGGAGAAGCTGGATGTTTACCGGGAACTTACAGACCAGGAAATTCTGGAAACGATTGATGAGCTGATCGTAAACACTCTGCGGGAATCGGGGAGTGAGCCTGAAAGAAAAAGTGCAGCTTCGCCAGGAACTGTTTTATTCCGTCAGGAAGCTTGATGTATTACAGGAATTGATCGAAGATGAAACTGTAACTGAGATTATGGTGAATGGTCCGGATTCTATTTTCGTAGAACGAAAAGGAAAACTGACAAGGTGGCCGAAGTCTTTTACAGATCAGGAAAAGCTGGAGGATGTGATACAACAGATAGTGGGAAAATGCAATCGCATTGTGAATGAATCATCTCCTATAGTAGATGCCAGACTGGAAAAATGGCGCCAGAGTCAATGTGGTTGTGGCTCCGGTAGCATTTAAATGGTCCAATTCTGACAATAAGACGTTTTCCGGATACTCCAATTACAATGGAAAAGCTGATTGAACTGGGAAGTATAACTCCAGAGTGCGCGTCCTTTTTGGAAAAACTGGTAAGGGCCCGGTATTCAATTGTAATTGGCGGAGGAACGGGAAGTGGGAAGACCACATTCCTGGGGGCTTTGTCAGAGTACATACCAAAAGATGAACGGATTATCACTATTGAGGACAATGCAGAACTGAAGCTTCAAGGAATTGCAAATCTGGTGCGCCTTTGAAGCCCGGGCAGCGACCATAAACGGAGCACCGGGAGTAAGTATAAGAGATCTTATTAAGTCTGCACTGCGTATGAGACCGGATCGAATAATCGTAGGAGAAGTACGGGGTGGGGAAGCTATGGATATGCTTCAGGCATTGAACACCGGGCATGAAGGCAGTCTTGGGACAGCTCATGCAAACAGTTGCCGTGATATGCTGGCCAGACTGGAAATAATGACATTTGATGGCGGAACTGGATCTGCCGCTTCAGGCGGTAAGAAGGCAGATCGCCTCTGGCGTAGATATTCTGGTGCATCTGGGACGTATGCGCGACAAATCAAGAAAACTTCTGGAAGTTTCAGAAGTATGTGCGTATGCGGATGGAGAAATCAGGATACAACCATTGTATCAATGGCAGGATGGGCGTGGTCTGATGCCTGTGGAGCCTCTCCTGCACAGAGAAAAACTGGAACGGGCGGGGGTGAAATTATGATCAGGCAGAAAGTTGATTATGGAAAATACAGATATTCTCAGAAAGAAATTTTAAAAATATATAGGAGAAAGTGCAGCATTGTGTGGTGCTGTAGATTATTTGTTCTATCAAACACCTTGGGTAATGTTACTTGTGGTTCCGGTTTCTGTGTTCTTTCTGAAGTGGAAGAAGAAACAGATGATCAGAGAAAGAAAACGGCGCCTTAATTATCAGTTTCGGGATGCATTGAATTCTATGAGTGTGGCGGTACAGGCTGGATATTCTGTGGAAAATGCAGTTTCTGCCTGTGTGCGTGATCTAGAGCAGCTATATCCGAAGAATGAAGATATTGTAGCTGAATTTCGTTATATAGAGACACAACAGAGAGTGAGTGTGCCGGTAGAAGAATTATTTCTGGATCTTGGGCAGCGCTGTAAGGTTGAGGATATTGAAAACTTTGCTTCAGTTTTGTATACAGCAAAAAGAAGCGGTGGTGATCTTGGAAATGTAATTCAGAAAGTGGCTCGAATGCTGGGCGATAAGATTGATGTAAAAAAGAAATTGAAGCGACTCTGGCTGCGAAGAAGTCGGAACAGATGATCATGAGTCTTATGCCGGCAGGAATTATTCTTTATCTGCAGCTGGCATCACCGGGATTTCTGGATATTCTCTACGGAAATCCATTTGGAATCTGTGCAATGACAGTCTGTCTTACAGTATATGGAGCTGCTTACTGGATGGGGAAAAGAATTGTGGAAATCGAGGTGTAGTTGATGTGGCTCCATATTGTCATTTTTGTTATATTATTGCTTTTGACCGTATGCAGTACTTTAGGTTGGATCCATGTAGAAAACATTGGTACGGTAAAAGGCAGAAAGATGTTTCTTGTGGTTGCTCTGGCAGGAAATATAACAGGAGGACTGCTGACTTGGACAAAAGGTGGCGGACAGGTATTTGAAGACGGTTATGAGTTGAAAAAGGAGGAAAATGCTTATGAAGAAAAAAATTTATGGTATCCGTGGAAGGAGAAGAAACAGGCAGTGTCTATGTACAGATCCCGGAAAAAGAACTGGAAAAGGAAAGATACCGGGCAGCCGGAAGTGTTGACGAAAGAGGAAGACGAAGAACAGAAGCTTTTGGAATTTGTAGCAAATTATAACAGCGAACTGGAAGACTCTGAGTATTATTATCTTCCATCTGACTGGGAAGGAAGAAAACTGGAGTGGAAAATACCTTATGATACTACCGGAAACATGTTGGCAGCAATTTTTCCTTGCAGCAGCATTTGTCATGATTGTTATAATTGCGCGAGAAGAGCAGAAAGCCAGAACGAAAAGATATGAAGAACTGATGATGGACTATCCGGGACTGATCATGAAGTTCACCTTGTTGGTGCAGGCTGGAATGACTGTTCGAAATACGTTTAGGAAGATGGCTTCGGATTATAAAAACAAAAATGAAAAACGTATTGCATATGAAGAGATTGTTACTGCCTGCCATGAAATGGAGAGTGGAATTTCAGAAATGGAAGCCTATCGCCGCTTTGGTGAAAGGTGCGGACATGTAAAATATAAAACATTTGCAACATTATTGATCCAGAATCTTCAGAAAGGCAGCCGCCATATGGGAGAAATGCTAGAAAAAGAATCTGTGGAAGCCTGGGATGACAGGAAAAGAAAAGCAAAAGTTCAAGGAGAAGCGGCAACTACCAAATTGTTATTCCCAATGATACTGATGCTAGGCGTTGTAATGGCTATTGTTATGCGTTGCCGGCCTGTCTGTCCTTTTATGGATAAATCCAATCCGAAGGCCGATTTTCATATTTAAAAAGAAAAGTGCCAAAGGAAATTTTTCAGGCTGAGGGAGGTGAGAAATATGAGCGAACTGCGCAGACTGATGAGAGAATTTCTGTGGGAAGAAGATGCTGTAGGCGTTGTGGAAATTATTCTGATCCTTGTAGTTCTTATTGCACTGGTCATGATTTTTAAAGACCAGTTGACCAGTCTTGTGAAGAATATTCTGTCAAAGATCACAAAGCAAAGTAATTCTATTTAAATGATTTCCAACTAACAAAATGATTTGAAAAGGAGAGGTGCGCCATGGTAAAAAGAGGAAGTATTACTGTTTTTCTGGCCTTAACCCTTGACTTATTCTGTCCCTGCTGAGCTCAGGACTCGAGTCAGCAAGAATGGCTGCGGCCAGAACTCAGATTTTGAATGGGATGGATATTGGACTGTATTCTTTATTTGGACAATATGACAAGTCCCTTTTAAAGGATTTTGACTTGTTCGCTGTTGACGGAGCCTGTGGGGAAAGGAAATGAATCTGGCCTCTATATATGATAATCTGGAATCTTATATGAAGCCTGTGATGAAGCAAAATAGTCAGAAATTGTCAGTACAGCAGGGTGGCATTTCCGGTTATCTTCTGATGACAGATTCAGAAGGTGAAGTCTTTTATCAGCAGGCAGTCCAATACATGAAAGAAACTCTTGGAAGCCATGGGGCAAAGCTCCTTTTAAACAAAATTCAAGATATGCAGAAAAAGACAATTGAAGCGGAGCGACAAGGCAATGAGATAGAAAGTAAAGGAACCATTGAAAATTATGAAAGTGAAATGGATACTGCACAACAAAAAGTCAGGCTTTGCTGGAAGAAAAAAAAGAAACAGGAACAGCAGAATGTGCAGGATGGGTTTACAGATGGGAAAAAAATGCTTCCGTCTGTGACAGAAAAGAATCCTCCTGCAAAAGTTGAAAATCCTATTCCAGTAATTCGAAAAGTACGAAAAAATGGGACTTCTGGATCTGGTTCTCCCTTTTGGAAAAAGAAGTTTCTGACAAAAAAGGTAAAAAATAACGAATTGGTTTCAGGGAAGAAAACTTGAAACAGGATTGGCAATGGAGGATTCCGTAACAGCAGATGGACGTATGCTTTCCCAGGTTTTTGTATCAGCAATATCTTATGGAAAAACTGGGAAACTATATAGAACCAGGAAAGAGCGGCTTAAGCTATCAGATTGAGTACATTATTGGAAAGAAAAACAGTGATGAGGCAAATTTGAAAGATGTAGCGAAAAAACTTTTTGATGGTTCGGGAAGGACTTAATGTTGCATATCTGGTTTCAGATGCGCTTATGATGGGGCAGATTCATGCCATGGCAGCGGCAATTGCAGCCGCATTTCTTATTCCACCGGCAGTTGTGGTGATTGAAGGTGCGCTGATCCTATGCTGGGCTTTTGCTGAAAGTATTCTGGATGTAAGAGAGCTATTTGCCGGCGGAAAAGTGTCTTTAACTAAGAATGCCTCTAACTGGCAGCTGTCGCTGCAGGGGCTACCGGCATTGGTAGATAAGCTGGATACGGACAGGCAAAACGATGTAAACGGGTTATCCTATGAGGATTATTTGCAGATATTTTTATTGACAACTTCAAAGGCGCAAAAAGTTAAAGGGGGTATGGATATGATTGAAAGTTCGTTTCGGGAGATGGAAGACTGGAATGAATTTTGTCTGGATCATTGCATTACTGCACTGGAGGCTTCTGTGGATGTAAAGGCAAATAAAAAGAAAAGTGTTTACCGTAACGCGGGAATATCACTATATTTAGCTGGAAAATAGATTGTCTTTTGCCATATTACTATATAAGAAAGGCGCAGAAGGATGCTTTCCCGGAAAGGAGATGGAAAATTGATTAAAAGAAAAAAAGAAAAGATATACAGGCTCTAAGGGCAGGAGGCACAAGAAGGAGAAAGGATTCTCTGAGGTCC
>VOFJ01002860.1_pt1 | contig 32929 bp, 69 predicted proteins | sample 5384081 | NCBI WGS metagenome assembly VOFJ01 (sample SAMN12384729, study PRJNA508395) | human gut metagenome | isolation source: healthy gut I | host: Homo sapiens | reverse complement strand
GCTGAGCGAACAACAAGTAACGTATCAGTGCTGGGCCCAATTTACGATACAAGGTAAAGTGGGTAATCCCTTGAAGCCGGCGGCAATGAGTGATATTCCCTCGGCACGACGGGCACGTTCGATCGCTTCTTTCTCCAATACCGTGTCAAATTTAACTCATCGGATGGTTCCTTATCCCTAAGCGGGACGTAGAACGCAGAATAAAAGTCTTCCGGCCTTAGCCAATTACTTTCGGACAAGATAACCGCCCGTTCAATCGCATGTTGCAGTTCACGTACATTACCGCCAAGCATAATTATGAAGCTTATTCTTTCCCATCCCTGTTAATGCCCCCTAAGTCTTTCTTATATTTACGGGATTTACTTCGACAAAAAATGTTCAGCCAATAAGATCACGTCATTTCCTCGTTCCCTCAAAGGGAGGAATATGTAACTCGATCGTATTAATACGATATAAAAAAGATCTTGCCGGAAAGTACCTTCTGCCACAAGATGATGGATATTCACGTTCGTTGCGCAGATCAACCGGATATCAATCGGTATGGGTTGCGTTGCTCCCAAGCGGGTTATCTGTCGTTTTTCCAAAAGTGGTCAACAGTTTCGCTTTGCATGGAAAAGGCTTAAGTTCCCGATCTCATCCAAGAACAAGGTACCACCGGAAGCCTCCATTCGTCCCGGCTTTTCCTTACGGGCACAAGACAGGTAGTACATCTTCGCATTACCGCCAGGGGTAAGAATGAGAAGGAATGTCAGAAACTCATTAAACCTGTTGTCAAAGAATTGAAAGGCAAGATTCGAAGAAACGTTTTTGCGACGGAAGAATCCAAAACTCTGAGGAAGCTGTGGTGATATGCTGAAAAGAACAGAAATGACACTTTCTGCAGAGTCCTGTACAGGTGGTTACGATCGCCGCAAGGATGCGTTAATGTATCAGGAGCTTCTGAGGTATTTCTTCAGGGGTATGGTCACCAGCAACAAAGCCAAGAGAAGATGCCTTGATGTCAGCAAGTCCACGCTTAAGAAGCATGGAGCTGTGTCCGGCGAATGCGGCAAGAAAATGGCAAGGGGAGGGACGGCGGCAGAGAGACGGATATCTGCCTTTCCGTTACAGGAATCGCATACCTCGGGCGGCGGAACAAAAAGAAAAACCTGTCGGAACCGTCTTTATGGCTGCTCCTATAAGGGCTGTACCAGGGTGAGAGTTCCACTTCCAGGAAACCGTGCGAGAAGTGAGAGAACAGACCCAATCGTTGCGCACGGACTGGCATTTTTTTGGTGCGACTGCATGATGGAACGCGCGGATAAGAAAAATAAATATATTATAGGAACATTGGGAGTATCTCCTCATTAAAAAAATCCCGCCAGTTACTGGGGGATTTTTACCGGATCATACGCATAAGCCGGACGACCGATCGAGTTTTGCAGCTTCTCGGGGGATTTTTCCGGTTTTGAGAACACCTCTTAGTATTGTTGAAATTTCGTCAGGAGAAAAATTAAGCCCATTCTGCCTGCCCCTGTGCAGCGCGCCGTCATCAGAAAAGGAAGCATATCTGAGGGATCTTCGCCTCCGCTTTTGTCCTGCGAGATTTGAAGAAGAGCAAGTTTTACCAATCAATGTTATTGAGCCTCGGGATCATTCTGCCAGTTCTGTTCCAGAGGTATCACCTTCTTCCATACCGGAGTTGTTCATCACCTGCATTAACTGCATCATCACGAGAGAAAAAATTAATCGATCCGATTCATCTGTTCCCGGCTTCTGCCATAGCTGAATGGGATATTTCATCCAAAGCTCCGCTGAAGGAGAAGCAGAAGGAGGAGGGCATGCATTCTGCATTCCTGAAGTACCTGCCCCGGGAAATTGGTCATTGGTATTTTGAAAAAGCTCTCTTGCTTTTGTAAATACAGAGAGAACCTGCTGACTTCTGGGCGGAGATATGGAATAAAATCTTCAGCATCTGTGACTGGTCATCAGGAAACCAGCTGGTCAAATCTGGTCTGGGAGATCATTTCTTCTTCCATAAAAATAAGGCTCCTTTTATATGAAGATATGCTTTTTGTTTTCTTTAGATTATGACAGAGAGGCATGAAGTGGACATAAGATAAATGGTGGAAAAAAAACAGGAGAGAGGATCCTGTATGGACGACAAAAAGAAAAACTGGTACTGATGGAAATGCTTTTTATGAACTGGACATGGAATGTCTGAAAAATAAACAGAAAAAACTGCAGAGAGAAAAAAAAGAGCGAAATAGAAAAAGACAGGCAAAAGGCAGAGGAAACGATCCTCTGCTTTTTTGCCTGGTATGCCCCTTACAGGAACAGAATCAGCATCCACAGTTGTTGCTGCATCCACAACTGCAGCCATTGTTAAGTTGCCGCATCCGCCGCAGAGAAGAAGCAGAACGAGACGATCCAGCAGTTATCACCATTTCCGCATCCACCGCAAAGTTGGCTGCCATCCGTTATTTCCGCAGCAGCATAATAAGAATGATTGTCCAGAGAATGCAGCCGCAGGAGGAACCGCCGCCAAAAAAGACTGGTTCCGTAGCCGCAGCTGTTGCTGCATCCACAACTACAGTCGCTGCCGCATCCGCACCCGTTATTACATCCACAATCGTTGTTGCAATCCACAGTTTGTAGCAGCAAATCACTCATTATAAAAATCCTCCGGCTTGGTTCACAGTTCATTTTATGTGAGAAGGATGTCCGGCGTGATAAAACTGGTTGCAAAAAGAAACGTTCATAGGATATAATTACCTGCCAGCAGAAAAGGAGAGGGTGGAATGGCAGACAGAGGACTGTTTGATATGCACTGTCATATAAGTTCCGTTGGTAGATGATTTGAGCACAGAGTGTGAAAGAAGCCTTTGCCATGCTTCAGATGGAGTATGAGCAGGGTGTGCGTAAAATTATTGTAATTCCGCATTTCAGACGGGAGATGCTTGAGCCTCGCCGAGATTGTCAAAAACATTTCGGTATTAAGACGACTTGCCGAAAAGATTGGACTGACCGATCTAAAAGCCCTCTGGGCTGTGAGTTTCATGCGAATGTAGAATGCTGGAATACCTGCACGCCGAGTGGCGTGGCCTGATGTATCCAGATATGTGCCATGAAATTTCTGCAAGTACAGAGGAAAAGCGCGGTCGTATTGCAATATATGAGCTGCTCCAAAAGTGGATATAAACCGATCGCACATATTGAGCGTTATAAAATGCATGAAGGACATAGAACTGGTTGAGTATCTCGTAAATAAGGGGAGCTTATATGCAGGTCAACGCAGACAGTGCGACGAAAAACGGACATGGAGTGAAGAAATACTGTAAAGCTTTTGAGGATGAGCTTGTACAGTTTATTGGTTCAGACTGCCATGGCAGCAAACGCCGTGTCGCCAGTTAATTTGAGATGCTTCATGCTCATGTTTCAAAGAAGTTTGGGCGTCAGGCGGTGATGAGATATTTATCGATAATCCGCAGGAAACTTGGGATAATGCGAAGCACTGTTTATCACTTTTTAAGTTGTTAAACTAGAAAGAAAACACACTTGACAAACAAAAAGTCAATTTGTATACTTTTTTAGAAGTATATGAAACGGTTTTGAAGGAAGAAGTAACAGAAGGAACACACAGAGAGCAGCGGCTGGTGAGAGGCGCGTGGGGAACTTATGTGAATACCTCCCGGAGCTTCGCACCGAACACCTCAGAGATATTGTAAGGTAAGTAGACTGCAGCGGAGTGGCATCCGTTAACATGCTTAAGTAACAGAGAGAACCGTTGTTTATCATAACAATGGCATGGTTTGTTACTTATTGAGGCAGAGAATGCGAGTTTTCTGCGAATTTAGGTGGTATCACGGGGACCCGGTTCTCGTCCTAAAGGGACAGAAACCGGGTTGTTTTATTTTATCATATTACGAGGAGGAAACAAACAATGACAGTTTGGGACGAACTGAAAGCCCGTGGTCTGATTGCCCAGGTAACAGACGAAGAAGAAATCAAAGAAATGGTAAATAACGGAAAAGCCGTATTCTATATTGGCTTTGACCCAACAGCAGACAGCCTTCATGTAGGCCACTTCATGGCACTTTGCCTGATGAAACGTCTGCAGATGGCAGGAAACAAACCAATCGCATTATTCGGCGGCGGAACAGGTATGATCGGTGACCCATCCGGAAGAACCGACATGCGTCAGATGATGACAAAAAGAAACCATCCAGCACAACATTGACTGCTTCAAAAAACAGATGGAGCGTTTCATCGACTTTTCTGATGGAAAGGCATTATGGTAAACAATGCAGAATGGCTGATGAACCTGAATTATGTAGAAGTACTTCGTGATGTTGGACCACATTTTCTCTGTAAACCGTATGCTGACAGCAGAGTGCTACAAACAGCGTATGGAAAGTGGACTTACATTCCCTTGAATTTCAATTACATGATCATGCAGAGCTATGATTTCTAATATGCTGTACCAGAGATACGGCTGTAACATGCAGTTCGGTGGCGATGATCAGTGGTCTAATATGCTTGCAGGTACAGAGCTGATCCGTCGTAAACTTGGTAAAGATGCAAGCGCTATGACAATCACACTGCTTCTGAATTCTGAAGGTAAGAAGATGGGTAAGACACAGTCAGGTGCTGTATGGCTTGACCCGAACAAGACATCCCCATTCGATTTCTACCAGTACTGGAGAAATGTGGATGATGCAGATGTTATCAAATGTATGCGTCTTCTTACCTTCCTTCCGTTAGAAGAAATCGATGAGATGGCAGAAATGGGAAGGCAGCCAGTTGAATAAAAGCAAAAGAAATCCTTGCATACGAACTGACAAATCTGGTTCATGGAACAGAGGAAGCAGCAAGAAAAGCACAGGAAGGTGCAAAGAGCACTTTTTTTCAGGCGGAGCTGATACTGCACATATGCCGACAACTGAACTTGCAGATGAAGACTTTTCGAAGAAGGAAACAATCGACCTGATCTCCATGCTTGTAAAAGCAGGAATGGTTCCAACACGTTCCGAGGGACGTCGCGCCATTGAACAGGGTGGTGTTTCCATTGATGGTGAGAAGATCACAGATGTGAAATTCCAAACAGTTGCCAAAGATGCACTTACAGGTGAAGGTGTAGTGCTGAAAAAAAAAAAAAAACAGATTCAATAAAAAAATTTTGGCAAAATAAAAAATTCATTATAGAAATATCGGCGGATACTGCTGAACCGGTGCCGCCGAAAAGAACTTCAGGAGGAAAGATTAAATGAAGAAATACGGAGTAAACGAACTTCGACAGAATGTTCCTTGATTTCATGGAGAGTAAAGGGACATCTCGTAATGAAAAGCTTTTCCCTGGTACCACAGGGCGACAAGAGCCTCCTGCTGATCAATGCAGGTATGGCTCCACTGAAACCATATTTTACAGGAGCAGAGAAACCACCCCGTACAAGGGTCAGCACATGCCAGAAATGTATCAGAACAGGCGATATTGAGAATATTGGTAAGACCGCACGTCACGGTACATTCTTTGAGATGCTTGGTAACTTCTCATTTGGAGATTATTTTAAAAGAGAAGCCATTCACTGGTCCTGGGAATTCCTTACAGAGGTAGTAGGACTGGATGCCAAACCGTCTTTATCCGTCTGTATACCTGGAAGATGATGAAGCATTCGACATCTGGAACAAAGAGATCGGAATCCCTGCTGAGCGAATTTTCAAATTTGGCAAAGAAGACAATTTCTGGGAACACGGCGCAGGTCCCTGTGGCCCATGTTCTGAAATCTATTATGACCGTGGGGAGAAATACGGTTGTGGTAAACCTGGCTGTACCGTTGGTTGCGACTGTGACCGTTACATGGAAGTATGGAACAATGTATTTACCCAGTTTGAGAACGATGGTAACGGAAATTATACAACACTGAAACAGAAGAACATTGATACAGGAATGGGTCTGGAACGTCTGGCAGTTTGTCGTGCAGGATGTAGATTCCATTTTCGATGTAGATACTATCTGCGCACTGCGTAACCTGGTATGTAAGATCTCCGGAAAACCGAGTACGAGAAGAATTATAATACCGACGTATCCATCCGCCTTATCACAGACCATATCCGTTCCGCAACATTTATGATCTCAGACGGAATCATGCCTACAAACGAAGGCAGCGGTTATGTGCTTCCGCCGTCTGATCCGTCGTGCAGCACGTCACGGACGTCTTCTTGGAATCGAAGGGCACCTTCCTTGCAAAATTTAAGTGCAGAAGTAATCAATGGTTCCAAAGATGGATATCCGGAACTGGAAGAGAAGAAAGAATTTATCTTTAAACGTTCTCACCAACGAAGAAGAACCAGTTCAACAAGACCATCGACCAGGGACTTCGTATCCTTGGAGAGATGGAAGATGAGATGAAAGCAGCAGGAGAGAAAACACTTTCCGGCGAAAATGCATTCAAACTGTACGATACCTACGGATTCCCGATGGATCTTACAAAAGGAGATCCTTGAAGAAAAAGGGCTATGACAATTGACGAGGAAGGCTTCAAGAAAGCTATGGAAGAGCAGAGAGAGAAAAAAGCACGTTCTGCACGTGAAGTAACAAACTATATGGGTGCTGATGCAACTGTATATGATGATATCGATGTAAATCGTTACAACAGAATTCGTAGGATACGATCATCTTACCTTTGATTCCCCAAAGTAACAGTCCTTACAACAGAGACAGAGATCGTAGAACTCCCCTGATGGAAGGACAGAAGGGAACTGTTTTCGTAGAGAAAACACCATTCTATGCAACTATGGGTGGACAGGTTGGAGATACAGGTGTGATCGAAACTGCAAACGGTAAGTTCGTAGTAGAAGACACCATCAAGCTCCGCGGCGGTAAATTTGGCCATGTAGGTCATATATGGAATCCGGTATGATCTCCAAAGGCGAGAACCGTTTCCCTGAAAGTGGATGAAGCTGCAAGAAAAGATACAGAAGAAGAACCACAGTGCAACCCATCTTCTTCAGAAAGCCCTGAAAGACAGTTCTTGGTTCTCACGTAGAGCAGAAGGGTTCTCTGGTAACTCCGGACAGACTTCGTTTCGACTTTGCTCATTTCTCAGGCTATGACAGCAGATGAGATCGCACAAGGTTGAAAAATTGTAAATGAAGAAGATCCAGGCCGGGCTTGAAGTTCGTACAGATGTTATGGATGTAGAAGAAGCCAAGAAATCCGGAGCAATGGCTCTCTTTGGAGAGAAATATGACCAGAAGGTACGTGTAGTATCCATGGGAGACTTTCTCCAAGGAACTCTGTGGTGGTACTCATGTGGCAAACACAGGCAACATCATGCTGTTCAAGATCGTTTCCGAATCCGGTATTGCAGCAGGTGTGCGCCGTATCGAAGCTCTGACCGGAAACGGTGTTCTGAATACTATAAGAAACAGGAAGAACTTCTTCATGAGGCTGCAAAAAGCTCTGAAAGACAAATCCGTCTGAGGAGATTACGTAGAGAAGATCACACATCTTCAGGCGAAGTAAAATCTCTCAGAGCGAGAATGAATCTCTCAAAGAGCAAACTGGCTCAGGGACTCTGGGAGATGTCATGGATCAGGTTGTGGAAGTGAAGGGTGTGAAACTTCTTGCAGCCAAGGTTGAGGGCGTTGATATGAACGGACTTCGTGATCTTGGAGATCAGCTCAAAGAAGAAGATCGGAGAAGGTGTTGTTGTTCTTGCAGCTGTAAACGGAGGGCAAAAAAAACCTTCTTGCCATGGCAACAGATTCTGCACAGAAAGCTGGTGCTCATGCAGGAAACCTGATTAAAGGCTGTGGCTGCTATCGTTGGCGGAGGCGGCGGCGGCCGTCCCAATATGGCCCAGGCCGGCGGTAAGAACCGGAAAAGGCACAGAAGCAATCGAAGCTGTAGCAGGAATCCTGGAAGGACAGATTCACTAAAATCCTGTTTTTGAAAAAAATTTTTTCAAAAAAAAAAAAAATGCCAAAAAGTTGTTGACGAACCCAGAGTTGCATGATATATAATAACACTTCGTGCAAGAAAAATACCCAAACAGTTGTATTATAGCACAATCTACAACTGGAGGGAGGTTAGGTGTGAGTCTATGTCAAACGTAATCGTAAAAAGAAAACGAGACTTTAGATAGCGCTCTTCGCAGATTCAAGAGAAGCTGTGCAAAAGCAGGTATCCAGCAGGAAATCCGCAAAAAGAGAGCATTACGAGAAGCCCAGCGTTAGTCGTAAGAAAGAAAATCTGAAGCTGCAAGGAAACGTAAATATAATTAATTGTGCGCAAAAATCCCTGGCTGCATTCAGTCAGTCAGGGATTTTTTAAATCCAATATCTTCAAATTCGGCTTATTGTCTTCTGGGAAGAGCTGATTTTTCTATATGGTGATATCGTTGGCTGGCCACATGTCTGTTTTGTTGCTGACCGGTGTATGAAGGAGAAAATATAAACTTATGATGATTTTGAAAAAAATAGCCAAAGCTTCTGTTTAACCGGGTATTTTATGTAATATTTGCCATGGCGGTGCAGCTTGGCTGGCTGTTGACTATATTTCTGCGTCTTGCAGGATATTCCAGATATATGTCTTTTATTCTGGATGTTATCAGCATTCTGGTTGTTCTGAAAATTGTGAATCGAAAGATAAATCCCTCGTATAAACTGGCATGGACGATGCTGATCCTGTGCCTGCCAATTTTTGGCCTTGTTTTGTATCTTGTATTTGGACGTTCCAGAATTGCCAACTATATGCAGGATCGATTTAATGAAATGCTGGTGAAGTCCAGTGATATCCTGAAACAGATCAAGAAATTCATGAAAAACTGGAGGCAGAAGATATATCTGCATGCAACCAGTCGGATTATATATATCATAATGCAGGTTATCCCGTTCACGGAAATACTACCGCAGAATATTTCCAGGTTGGAGATGATATGTTCCCGGTTCTTGTAAAAGGGAACTGGAGCAGGCACAGCATTATATTTTTATTGAATATTTTATAATCCATGATGGGGTAATGTGGAGAACCATACTGGATATACTGGAGAGGAAGGTTCAGGGAAGGTGTGGATGTCCGTCTGATTTATGATGACATGGGATGCCTTACCACGCTTCCTCATAAATATTATGAAACCATGAGATCCAAAGGAATCAAATGTCGGTGTTCAATCCTTTCCGTCCGATTTGAATATTATCCAGAATAACCGTGACCATCGGAAATTCTGTATTATTGATGGATATGTGGGATTTACCGGTGGTGTAAATCTGGCAGATGAGTATATCAACCAGAAGGAGCGCGTTTGGACACTGGAAGGATACTGCGGTTATGCTGAAAGGGGAAGCTGTCTGGAACATGACTGCCATGTTCCTCCATATGTGGAATGTGATTACCAATAACCGTGAGGATAATTCACTTGAGAAATATCTGCCTCATGTATGGCATCCAGAGGCATTTGAAGGGGATGGATATATTCAGCCGTTTTGTGATTCTCCGCTGGATAACGAGACTGTTGGAGAGAATGTTTATCTGAATATTATCAATCGTGCAAAAAGGTATGTGTATATCTGTACACCCTATCTTGTTATTGACAATGAGATGATGACTGCTCTTTGTCTCGCAGCAAAAAAAGTGGTGTGGATGTCCGTCTGATGACACCTGGGATTCCAGACAAAAAATTGGTATTTCTTCTTACCCAGTCTTACTACGAGCAGCTTCTGGAAGCAGGGTGAAAATCTATGAATATCAGCCGGGATTTTTACATGCCAAGTCCTTTGTATGTGATGACGAGATCGCTGTTGTGGGAACCATCAATCTGGACTACCGGAGCTTGTATCTTCACTTTGAAGATGGTGTATGGATCTATCGGAATCAGGTGATTTATGATATTAAAAAGGATTTCACAGATACCCTGGAATATTGTAATCCGGTATCTTTGGAATTCTGTCGTGGAAGAAATATTGCAGTGCGGGCGATGCAGAGTATTCTAAGGTTATTTGCACCGATGCTGTAGAGCGTGTTCAAAAAGGGTTTCTGCAAATTGAGGCGTATAGATTGCGGAAATGATTTTTCAAACACGCTCTAAACCTTATGCAGAATGAGTATATAGATGATGCCCTTACCTGCGGCATTGCCATATATATAAATCAGGAGGTCAGATATGAGAAAAGAGATAAAGAAAACAGCTTCAGACGATTATGGATCAGGCAGTAAAGGATAATCAGATTGCCGGTATGAATATGATGGTAATAAAGGACGGCCAGGAGGAAGCCTATCTTCAGTGTGGCTATGCGGATAAAGCAAATGGGAGAATGATTGAACGGGATACCATATTCCGTCTTTTTCCATGACGAAACCGATTACAGCGGCAGCGGCCATGATTTTATTTGAAAGAGGAGTAATTGATCTGGCAGATCCGGTTTCCAGATATATTCCGGGATTTGCAGACCAGATGGTGTCTGTACCTGGCGGACTGGCACCAGTATGGCATAATGTAACGGTTTATCATTTGTTGTCTATGACCAGTGGTTTGACTTATGGCGGAAACAGCAGTGCCGCAGAGTTTGCCGTTGGAAATGTGATGGAAGAAATACATGCACGTCTGAATACAGAGCATCCCATGACAACACTGGAATTTGCAGATAAGATCGGCAGATGTCCTTTGGAGTTTCAGCCCGGAGAGCGCTGGAAGTATGGGGGTATCCGCAGATATTCTGGCAGCAGTGGTGGAGAAGGCTTCCGGCATGAAATACGGTGAATTTCTTAAGAAAGAGCTTTTTTTGTGCCTTTGGGAATGAAAGATACAGATTTCTATGTTCCAGGTGAGAAGCTGGACAGACTGGCCATGACTTATGAGCAGACTGCCGGTGAAATGAAAGAATTCCGTGACAACAGTCTGGGAATCCGTCTTTCCATGGACGTACCGCCTGCTTATGAAGCCGGAGGGGCAGGGCTTGTTTCCACCATTGAGGATTATTCCAGATTTGCGGCTATGCTGATAAACAAAGGCAGCTTCCAGGGCAGACAGATCCTTAAGCCTGCTTCTGTGGAATATATGACCACCCACAAGCTTATAGCATGTCAGCAGGAGTGGTTTGAAAAATGGTGGGAGATGAATGGATATTCTTATGGAAATCTGATGCGTGTGATGACGGATCCGTGGAAGGCACCCTTTGCATGCTGTGAGGGTGAATATGGCTGGGATGGCTGGCTTGGCTGCTATTTCGCCAATTTTCCCAAGGAGAATATGACGATTCTTATGATGATGCAGAAGAAAGATGCAGGGACATTTGATCTTACAAGGAAGCTGAGAAATGTGCTGCTTCTTGGAATGTAATATAAAGAGGAATTTGAGTTATGCCTAGAATTTATGCGGACAATGCAGCAACCACAAAAATAAGTCAGACAGCAATGAAGGCTATGATTTCTGCAATGGAGAATAGTTATGGAAATCCGTCCAGTATTCATCAGATTGGGATGGCAGCAAATGATGCCTTTACAGACGGCGAGAGAGCAGATCGCACGTTGCCTTGGCTGTATGCCGAAAGAGATTTTTTACATCGGGTGGGACAGAATCAGATAATCAGGCAATTATGTCAGCGGCTATGCTTGGGGCAGAAACAGAATAAGAGGCATATTATTTCTACTGCGTTTGAGCATCATGCGGTGCTTCATACTCTGAGAAGGCTGAAGGAGCAGGGATTTGAGATTCAGCTTCTGGATGTGGGAGCAGGGGAATATTACAGCTGCTCAGGTGGAAGATGCAATTCGACCGGATACCTGTCTGGTTACAGTTATGTTTGCTAATAATGAAATTGGCTCTGTTCTTCCTATAGCGGAAATTGGAGAAGTCTGCCGTGCTCACAGGGTGCTTTTTTCACACAGATGCAGTGCAGGCTGCAGGACATATCCCGGTAAATGTGAAAAAAACAGAATATTGATATGTTATCTCTTTCCGCACATAAATTTCATGGTCCAAGAGGAATCGGTGCATTGTATGTGAAACGGGGGATTGAACTGACTTCTCTTATGGAGGGCGGCGGCCAGGAGCGTGGAAAACGGCCAGGCACAGAGAATTTACCGGCAATTATGGGAATGGCAGCTGCTCTGAAAGAAGAGTGCACTTTGATGGAACAAAAATGAAGCCAAGGTTATCGCCATGCGAGATCGTTTGATTCAGGGGGCTTTCGCAGATTCCTTATAGTATACTGAATGGTTCCAGGGAGAAACGCTTGCCTGGTAATGTGAATTTCTGCTTTGAAGGTGTATCCGGTGAAAGCCTGCTGCTTCTTCTGGATAGCAGGGGAATCTGTGCTTCTTCCGGTTCTGCCTGCGCATCCGGTGCCCTGGATCCAAGCCATGTACTTCTTTCTCTTGGTCTCGCTCCCCGAAATCGCCCAGGGTTCACTCAGAATCAGCCTTGACATTTCCAATACTGAGGAAGAAATCGATTATATGCTGGAAGTGATTCCCCAGGTGGTGGAACAACTCGCGGAATGTCAGATGATTGGCGGAAAAAGCATTGCGAGGATTAAAAAGAATCCTGTATGATACAAGATATGATTATTAGAATAGATTGCTATTTAGTTGATTAAAAGTTCTTCAATGGACGCATTCGGACAATGGTTATTACTCACTCGCCGGCGCAACGCTACAGCGAACTAATCGCTAACTGCGACTAATGCGTTCGGGAGAGCCCTCACGCATAAGTCTTCGTAAGCGCTGGATTTCGCTTACGCTAAGAGCGCGCCTGAAATGGATCGCTGGAGTAATACACATTGCCCAAATGCTGTGTGTCGGCTGGGACTTAAACACACTAAATAGTAATAGTTTTCAGTTTTTTATGAGGTATAAATATGGAATCAGACAATATGAAAAAAGCATTGATCGCCATGAGTGGCGGCGTAGATTCTTCAGTGGCCGCTTACCTGATGAAGGAGCATGGATATGACTGCATCGGTGTCACCATGAAGCTTTTTCCAGAATGAAGATGCCGGTGTGAGCCGCAAAAAAAAGCTGCTGTTCTCTGGATGATGTGGAGGATGCAAGGAGCGTAGCGCATAATCTTGGAATCCCGTATTATGTGTTTAATTTCACCGCAGATTTTAAAAAACAAGTTATGGACCGCTTCGTAGCAGCCTATGAAAACGGTGCAACTCCCAACCCCTGCATTGACTGCAACCGCTACCTGAAATTCAACAGCCTTTACCATCGTGCAGAAGAATTAGGCTGTCACTATGTAGTAACCGGACACTATGCCAGAATTGAAAAGCGGGAAGATGGCAGATATCTTCTGAAAAAAAGCAGCTGACCCTGCAAAAAGACCAGAGCTATGTCCTTTATACTCCCTTACCCGGGAGCAGCTGGCACACACCATGTTTCCACTTGGAGACATGAATAAACATCAGACCCGCATGATCGCAGACCAGCAGAATTTCTATAACGCAGATAAGCCGGATAGCCAGGATATCTGTTTTTGTCCCAGATGGGGATTATGCTGGATTTATCCGCCGGTTTACAGGAAAAAGACTATCCGGCAGGCGATTTTACAGATAAAGACGGAAATGTGCTTGGGCATCATAAAGGAATTATTGGCTACACGGTAGGTCAGCGAAAGGGGCTTGGTATTGCAGCCGGGAAGCCGGTTTACGTTACCCAAATCTGTCCGGCAGAGAACCGCGTGATTCTGGGAGATAATGAAGATTTGTTCCATCGCGAACTGGATGTGGAAGACTTTAATTTCATCTCTTTTGATACCCCGCCGGCAGAATTCCGCGCCAAGGCCAAGGTTCGTTACCGCCAGAAGGAGCAGTGGGCAACTGTAAAAGTTACTGGAGAACATAGTGTACACATCATTTTTGATGAGCCCCAGCGAGCTATCACCAAAGGGCAGGCAGCTGTGCTTTATGATGGAGACGTAGTCATTGGCGGTGGTGTGATCACAGGCTGATAAAATCCGAAATTGCATGATATCTGTTGAAAATACATTGATGTAAAACAACCGGAAGAAATATAGCTAAGTCTATATTAAATTCTGGTTGTTTTTTGTTTAGGCAGTCAGTTTACAAAAAATTAAGAATATATCTTTGTTTTATAGATGACGAACCCCATGGGAAAATGTTACAATAATCCATATCAGGCATCGAAGTGGGGCGTATAGATGATAGAATGCTCTTTTCAAACACGCTCCAGGCAACTACAGTGAAATATTCAGAAATGGAGGTATATGTGGAAAAAAAGAAAATTAATCAGAGAACTTCAGTCCCATCAGTCCGTCTTAAAGGAAAAAGCCAGGGAGAAAGCCAGAGAATCCATCAGCGCAGTGATTCCCATTGTACTGATCGTTTTTATACTTGGTTTTACCGTTGCCGCGTTATCCCCAGGCATCCTGGTGGAATTTCTGGTAGGATCTGTGCTTGTGATCCTGGGAATGATCTTTTTTTCCATGGGAGCAGAATTATCCATGACGCCCATGGGGAGAACATGTGGGGAGGCAGTATGCTTCGCACGAAAAAGTTAGGCTTTATTATAATTATCGGTTTTATTCTGGGCTTTATTATCACAATATCTGAACCAGATCTGCAGGTTCTTGCAGAACAGGTTTCTTCTGTGCCCAATCTGGTGCTGATCTTATCCGTGGCACTTGGTGTTGGTGCGTTTCTTGTTGTGGCCTTATTGCGTATCCTTTTTTGGAATTGCGCTGCCGCCATTGTTATTCAGTTTCTATATTTTGGTATTTATATTAGCCATGTTTGTTCCTCGAGAATTTTTTGGCAGTGGCATTTGATTCCGGTGGAGTGACCACTGGACCTATGACGGTACCCTTTATTATGGCATTGGGTGTTGGTATTGCATCCATCCGTAATGATAAACATGCTGGAGATGATAGTTTCGGGCTTGTGGCTCTGTGCTCCATTGGACCTATTTTGGCAGTTCTGATTCTGGGACTTTTGTACCACACGGAAGGCAGTGCTGCGCTGGAAGTGGTTTCTGAAGTGGAAAATTCGATAGAACTGGGAAAATTATTTGCAGTCGCACTGCCAAAATATTTTAAAGAGATCGCTGTATCCCTTTTCCCAATTATTGCTTTCTTTGGAATTTTCCAGATTGTTTCGCTGAAATTGAATAAAATTGTGCTGATCAAAATCTGTATCGGCTTATTTTATACATATATAGGACTTGTTCTGTTTCTTACCGGGGCAAATGTAGGCTTTATCCCAGCTGGAAATTACCTGGGGATGGTATTGGGAAATTTGCCTTATAACTGGATTCTTGTGCCTCTTGGAATGGTGATCGGTTACTTTTATTGTAAAAGCCGAGCCTGCGGTATATGTGCTGATGAAGCAGGTAGAGGAACTGACTGACGGTGCGATTTCCGGGAAATCCATACAGATTGGTCTGTCTGTGGGTGTGGCAGTCTCTGTTGGGATTTCCATGCTCCGGGTGCTGACTGGAATCTCTATTTTCTGTTTTCTGGTGCCAGGCTATGCCATTGCTTTAATCCTCAGCCTGTTTGTTCCCAAAATTTTTTACGGCTATTGCATTTGACTCTGGTGGTGTTGCCTCTGGACCTATGACAGCCACCTTTCTCCTTCCGCTGGCGCAGGGAGCCTGTGAAGCTGTGGGTAGGAAATATTGTGACAGATGCTTTTGGCGTAGTGGCAATGGTTGCTATGACGCCGCTTATTACTTTGCAGGTGCTAGGCTTGGTTTATCGGGTAAAAGGCGGCGAGCTTGGAGGCAAGGGGAAGAATTTGCCTGCGGACAAAATACCAGTGGAAGCTATACCAGTGGCGGAACTGTTTGAAGAACTGGAAGGGACACAGAAATTATAGAGTTATAGAAAATTAAGAAAATAGGGATTGAGTGTTGAAAACACATTATAAATGAACAACTATAGTTAGAACACCTAATAGATGCTTTTTGTGTGGCAGTGGAAAGCCAGATTATAAACACGATTGGGTACACTCAGGGAAGATTATGAACAGCAACGAACTTTATAAAGAAAGGAATCATCTATGAGCGAATTATACATGATGGTTACCATCACCAACCGAAAATACATGTCGAAATTTGCAGCACTTTACCGGGAAAATCAGATAGAAGTAGGAACGGTTTCCCCTTGGTATGGGAACTGCCTCAAGCTCCATCCTTGACTATATGGGATTAGAAGATGATGATAAAAAGCATCTGTTTTCACTTTTGTGACAGAAGCTACCTGGAAAAGGTGAAAAAGGGCTTGCAGAACCAGCTGCGGATCGACGTGCCCGGAACTGGGATTGCATTTACCATTCCCATGAGCAGCATTGGCGGCAAACGGGAATTGGGATTTCTCATTCAGGGGACAGGAGTTTGTAAGAGAGGAGGAAGGTACATTGAAAGAGACAAAGCATGAACTGATCGTGGCAATTGCCAATTACGGATATAACACCCAGGTGATGAAAGCAGCAGAGGAGGGTGGCGCAACCGGCGGTACCGTTCTTCATGGAAAAGGGGTAGGAATGAAGCGCGCCGAACAGTTTCTTGGCGTTTCCCTGGTTTCCGAAAAAGAGGTGATCTTCATTGTGGCAAAATCAGAACAGAAAAATGCCATTATGAGTGCTATCATGGAAAAAGCCGGTCTCACCTCCAAAGCAGGAACCATCGTATTTTCCCTCCCGTAACCAGCACAGCCGGGCTGCGGATCCTGGAAGATGAGGAAGAAAATTCGTAAACTCCACTTTTTACGTGGAGAAGTCATGGAAATATTTGCAGATTGGTGATGCTTTTGCATTCTGAGATTATAGTAATAAAATTATGGTGACCGCTTTACAATAGAATAGAACTTATTTTTGAGGAGACATCCTATGCTTGGAAAGGCAATAAGAAAGGCGGTTCTGTCCATTTTACTGGCTAGTCTCATGGTGGGGGAACTGGTTGTCGGATTGATATGGGAAAGACGGATATACCGTTGAATGAAAGGGCAGAAAATTTTAGATACAAGTGATAATACCGCTGCATCCCCGAAAGAACAAGAAAAAACCACGGAGCCAGCAGCACCTGATGATGCGCTTGTGCAGGCACCTTCTGCTCTTTTAATGGAGGCCAGTACAGGCACTGTAATTTACGAAAAAGATTCGGATACCAGGCGAAGTCCAGCGAGTATTACAAAGATTATGACGTTAATCCTGATTTTCGATGCGTTGGAGAATGGTACACTGAAAATGGATGATCTGGTAACCACCAGTGCCTATGCGAAATCTATGGGTGGCTCCCAGGTATTTCTGGAGGAAGGAGAAACCCAGGACGTGGAGACTATGATCAAATGCATTGTGATCGCGTCAGGAAACGATGCCAGCGTAGCAATGGCAGAGCATATTGGAGGCAGCGAGCAGGAATTTGTGCGGCAGATGAATGAGCGGGCAGCAGGGCTTGGAATGGAGAATACCCATTTTGTAGACTGCTGTGGTCTGACAGAATCTCCCGATCATTACACAACAGCCAGGGACATTGCCATTGAGCAGGGAACTGATCACAAAATATCCGAAAATTCTGGAATATTCTTCCATATGGATGGAAAATATTACTCATGTGACCAGACAAGGCTCCAAAGAGTTTTGCTTAACGAATACTAACAAGCTCCTTCGCAGCTACGACGGATGCATCGGTCTGAAAACCGGAAGTACCAGTCTGGCAAAGTACTGCGTATCTGCTGTGGCGTCCCGAAATAACATTACCTTGATTTCTGTAGTTATGGCAGCACCCGATTACAAAGTTCGTTTCAAGGACGCCGCTGCCATGCTGAACTACGGTTTTTCCAAATGCAGCTTTTACACGGATGAAAATCCCGAAAAGCTTCCCCAGATAGAGGTCCGAAAAGGAACCAAACCTACCACAGAAGTAAAATATGAAAAAAAACTTCCAGTATCTGAGCACCGACGGCAAAACCATAGGCGAAGTGGAACGAAAACTGAATCTGGAAACTCAGGTCCAGGCGCCTGTAAAAGAAGGTGATGTTGCCGGGACTCTGAGTATTACCAGAATGGACAAAAGCTTGGAGAGGTGAACATTCTTTTTTTCTGAAACTATAGAAAAAGCAACCTATAAAACTGTCTGAAAAAGCTATTAAAGCTATTGTAAAGAACGTAGTATGGCAGGAAAAACCTGATTTTTCGCCTTTGCCTCTAAAAAATAGTTATACAAATTACAGAAGCATTTTGACAAAAAACAGTCCTCGTCGGTTTATAATAAACTCTGTATGAAAAAAATTTTTGCTGATGTCTTACAAAAAATATAGCAGCAAAAAGCGGAGGAGAATCATATGAAACAAGAGAAAAAAACAGCCTGGCAGATTAAAGATGCTTGCAGGCTATTATAAACCATATAAGGGACTGTTTTTTGCAGATCTTTTTTGCATTCCTTGGGGCAGCAGTGACACTTGTCATTCCACTGATGGTTCGTTATATTATGAATTCCATAAGTGAAATGTCAGCGGATGAAGCGAAGACCATGATTTTGAAAATCGGGGTGGGAATGCTGGTATTGATCCTGGTGCAGCTTGGAAGCCGTTATTTTATCACCTATTATGGACATATGATGGGGGCTTATATTGAGCATGATATGCGAAACGAGATATTCAGCCATTACCAGAAGCTCTCTTTTGCATTTTATGATAATCAGAAGGTCGGTCAGCTTCTTTCCAGGATCACAAGTGATCTTTTTTGATATTACAGAGCTTCTCCACCATGGACCGGAGGATATTCTGATCTCAGTGATCAAGCTGTTCGAGCACTGATCATTCTTATGAATGTGAAGCCGCAGATGGCACTGCTGTGCTTCGCAGTTGTAATTATTATGCTGATCTATGCACTGATTTATAATAAAAAGATGAAAAGTGCATTTAAGGAAAACCGTGTGCGCATGGGCGAGATCAACAGCCAGATCGAGGACAGTCTTTCCGGAATCCGTGTGGTAAAATCTTTTGGAAATGAGAAGCGTGAGATTGAGAAATTCCGTAAAGGAAATGAGCGTTTTGTGGATTCCAAGCGTGTGACTTACCGCTATATGGCAGGTTATCATGCAGGCATGGATGCGTTTACCACGCTGATCACAGTTACTGCACTGGTTTCCGGAGCCATGTTCCTGGCAGCAGGAGATTTAAGCGCCACAGATCTTGTGACCTTTCTTTTGATATATTAACAATTTTACAGAGCCGGTTACCAAGCTGGTAAACTTTTACCGAGCAGTTCCAGAACGGCTACAGTGGTTATGACCGCTTCCTGAAATGATGTCCATTGCGCCGGATATTGAAGATGCGCCGGATGCCGTTTCTATGGATCATGTAAAAGGAGATATCCGCTTCGAAAATGTTTCTTTCCACTATGAAGACCACAATGAGAAAGTGCTTTCTAACGTAAATCTGGAAGTGAAGCCCGGTGACTATGTTGCCCCTTGTAGGCACCTCTGGAGCTGGAAAGACTACCCTTTGCAGCCTGATCCCCAGATTTTATGATGTTTCATCTGGTGCCATTTATCTGGATGGAAAAGATATCCGAAAGATCAAACTGAAGGATCTTCGTAATCAGATTGGAATTGTGCAGCAGGATGTATACCTGTTTGCAGGAAAAATTATGGAAAATATCCGATATGGCCGTCCGGACGCTACCGACGAGGAAGTCATCCGCGCAGCCAAGCTTGCCAATGCTCATGATTTTATTATGGAAATGCCGGATAACTATGGCACAGACATTGGACAGCGTGGCGTGAAGCTTTCCGGAGGACAGAAACAGCGTCTTTCCATTGCGAGAGCTTTTCTGAAGAATCCGCCGATCCTGATCTTTGATGAGGCAACATCCGCCCTGGATAACGAAAGTGAGAAGGTAGTGCAGCAATCTCTGGAACGTCTTGCCAAAGACCGAACCACCTTCGTGATCGCCCATCGTCTTTCCACGATCCGCAATGCCAGAAGGATCCTGGTGCTGACCGAAGATGGAATTTGCAGAAGAAGGTACACATCAGGAGCTGATGGAGAAGGACGGCGTATATGCGAAACTTTGCAAAGCCGGATTGTGATCGTAAACAGCAATTATATGCGAAAGGATGAATTGCAGAATGAAAGAAATAAGAACCGAAGACGCAGCAGGCCAGATCCTCTGCCATGATATTACACAGATTATAAAGGATGAGAAGAAAGGCGTTCTGTTTTCCAAAGGACATATTGTGAAAGAAGAGGACATTCCGCTGCTCCTTTCTGTTGGAAAAGAACATCTTTTTGTGTGGGAAAAGAAAGAAGGCATTCTTCATGAAAATGAGGGCGCTGATATTTTGTATAAAATCTGTGCAGGAGATTCCATGCATGGAACTGATGTGAAAGAAGGCAAGATCGAACTGGTAGCAGACGAGGATGGAGTTCTGAAAATCCGCAGAGATGCCCTTTATGGCAGTGAATTCTCTGGGGGAGATGATGATCGCTTCCCCGCCATGGGGACTTTCCGGTAAAAAAAAGGAGATAAACTGGCTGGCACCAGGATCATCCCTCTTGTAATCGAAAAAGAAAAAAATGGACAAAGCTGTGGAAGCCGCTGGACCGGAACCGATTTTTTCCATTCTTCCCTATCATTTCAAAAAAGGTTGGAATCGTCACAACTGGAAGTGAGGTAAAAAAGGTCTGATTCAGATACCTTTACCCCTGTATTAAAAGAAAAGCTTTCCGAGTACCCCACTGAGGTGATCGGTCAGACGACTCCGGGAGATGACAAGGCACAGATCACAGCCGACATTATGGAATTTATTAACCAGGGTGCAGATATGGTAGTCTGCAGCGGCGGCATGAGTGTAGATCCAGATGACCGTACACCTGGAGGAATCCGTGATACAGGAGCCAGAGTTGTTACTTACGGTGCACCGGTACTGCCAGGAGCCATGCTTCTTATCGCTTACTATGAGAAAGAGGGCAAATGCATCCCGATCCTTGGGCTTCCTGGATGTGTCATGTATGCGAAGCGTACTGTATTTGATCTGGTTCTGCCAAGAATCATGGCAGACGATGAAATTTTCCCGGAAGAAGTTGCTGCATACGGAGAAGGCGGTCTCTGCCTGAACTGCAAAGTCTGTACCTTCCCCAACTGTGGATTTGGAAAGTAAGCAGGGCCTGGGGCGTGCAGATTGCAGAAGGCCTTTTTCAAACACGCTCTGGAAATTACAAAGTATTTAAGGAGATTTATGGAAAAATTCCGAACCGTAACCTATGAAGTCCATAACCCGAAAATAAAAAAAGCGTGCGCTTTGCTGTTCTTGCAGACCTTCACGGAAGCATTTTCGGCGAAGAGAATAGTGCTTTGCTGAAAAAAATCCAGGAAAATGTCCCCGATGCCATTCTTCTTGCCGGAGACATGGTGGTCCGGATGGATCCTTTCACCCTGAAACTGCCAGAAAACTGCTTTGTACACTGGCGAAGAACTTCCCCATCTTTTTACGCCATGGGAAACCACGAAACCAAAATGAAAGCCAAAGGGCACCTTTATCGGAATGAGTACCTGAAATATCAGGCAGAGTTGAAAACAAAAAGGAATCTGTTTTCTGGCAAATGAGAAGAGCAAAGTTGTTCTGGCTGGCAATTCCTTTGTGGTAAATGGACTGGAACTTCCACTGAATACTATCACAAGCCTTTTTTCCCCGAAGCTAACTTCTGAAAAATGGAAGAGCTTATGGGAAAGCCAGATCCGAAGCCATAAATATTCTTCTTGCCCATAACCCAAAATATGGCAGAACCTATTTCCACTGGGGGCAGACCTGATTCTGTCTGGACATTACCATGGCGGTGTGCTCCGTTTTTCCAGACATGTGGGAGCCATCAGTTCACAGTTTATACCTTTTTCCAAAATACTGTTGCGGCGATTTTTACAAAAATGGCAAATGTATGATCGTAAGTGCAGGCCTTGGGGAACACACAGTGCCTCTTCGAATCCATAATCCAAGAGAGCTGATTTTTATAGAAATGAAACCGTAAGGGAGAGAGGAAAGCGCATGGCAATTCCCGTAAAACTGAATGTTTTTGAAGGACCCCTTGATCTGCTCCTTCACCTGATCGATAAAAAATAAAATAGATATTTATGATATTCCTATTGTAGAGATTACCGACCAGTATATGGAATACATTCACGCTATGGAAAAAAGAAGATCTTGGAGTTATGAGTGAGTTTATGGTCATGGCGGGCACACTTCTGGATATCAAATGTAAGATGCTACTTCCAAAAGAAGTAAATGAAGAGGGAGAAGAGGAGGATCCGAGAGCAGAACTGGTGCAGAAACTTCTGGAATATAAAATGTATAAATATATGTCCTATGAGCTGAAGGACAAAATGGACGATGCCAGCGGCGTTTATTTCCGTGAGCCGGATGTGCCAAGGGAGGTGCTTCAGTATCGGGAGCCAGTGGATCCCTCAGAACTTCTGGCTGGTCTTACTCTTGAGAAATTAAACGCCATTTACCAGTCCATCATCAGGGCGGCAGGACGACAGACGGGACCCTATCCGAAGTCAGTTTGGAAAAATCGAGAAGGAAGAAGTCAGTCTTTCTGATAAAATGCTGGAGATGAAAGAATTTGCAAAGACTCACAGGAAATTCAGTTTTCGGGACCTGTTGAAAAAAGCAGTGTTCCAAAGTACAGGTAATCGTTACCTTCCTTTCCGTGCTGGAACTGATAAAAAAAATGGGACACATTCATGTGGTTCAGGAAGAGATTTTTGATGACATTCAGATCAATGTTGTGACAGAACCGGATACCTGGAAGAATCTTACGGAATTTGCAGAGGAAGAAGGATAGTGTATGGAAATTAAACGATTAGAAGGTGCCGTTGAGGCAATTCTGTTTGCGATGGGAGAATCTGTGGAATTAGGTCAGATTGCGAAAGCAATCCAGCAGGATAAGCCAACTACAGAAAAACTACTCCATAATCTGATGGATAAATATAAGGATGAGGGAAGGGGGAATCCAGATCATTGAGCTGGAGGGCTCTTATCAGCTGTGCACCAAACGGGATTACTATGGCTGTCTGATCCGGATTGCCATGCAGCCTAAGAAACCTGCCCTTACAGATGTTATGCTGGAAACGCTGTCTATTATAGCCTATAAGCAGCCTGTGACAAAAGCTGAGATTGAAAAGATCCGGGGAGTAAAAAGTGATCATGCAGTAAATAAGCTGGTGGAGTATAATCTGGTAAAGGAACTTGGACGTCTTGATGCACCTGGACGACCGATCCTTTTCGGCACTACAGAAGAATTCCTTCGCACATTTGGTGTGCAGGGACTGGAAGAGCTGCCGGCTGTGGATCCGGTAAAAATGGCGGATTTTAAGGCTGAGGCAGAAGAGGAAGTACAGCTGAAGCTGGATATATAAGACAGGACAAGTAAGCCACAGATAAACTGCAGACGATATGACAGGATAAGCTGCGGATAAACTGCAGACAATGAAACAGGATAAGTAAAGCCGCAGATAAACTGCAGGCGATAAGACAGGAGAAAAAAATGCCCACAACATATGCACATGATTTGTTTGGTCAGAAAGTATACAGGCAATTGCCCGATCAAGTGAAAAAGAAATTATACGGAAAAACGGTGAACTGTATCGGATCGGTCTTCACGGACCGGATATTTTCTTCTATTATTTTATTTTTTAAGAATCACGTAAGCAGTGTAGGATACCGTATGCACAAAGAAAAAGCCCGGGCATTTTTACCCAGGGAATGGCGCAGGTCAGAGACTGGTGATGAGGCACTTCTTGCCTATCTTCTTGGCTTTGGCTGTCATTATCTTCTGGACTCTTCCTGTCATCCTTTTGTAAATGAAATGAATGATAAGGGCAGGATTTCCCACAGCCTTCTGAAATTGAATTTGACCGCTTCCTTATGGAAGACAATGGGAAAAATCCATATGCCTTTTATCCTTCTGATTGTATCAAAGCAAAACGCAAAAATGCAGCGGAAATCCCATAAGGCTTTTCCTCTTGTAAAAACAGGAGATATTCTTCTGAGCCTTAAACTGATGAAATTTATGACAAATCTGCTGGTATGTGACGATGGTGGGACGAGACGGGCGCGTCTTGTCGAAGCTTTCCAGCCTTGGAGGAAGAAGAGCACAGTCTGCTTTGATCGATCACTATATGATGGCTCAGCCGGCAGGTGGTAGCAGGGAACCTGTGGAACAGCTGAATACATTGTTTGAAAAAGAGGTGAAAGAGGCACCGGCAGAATTGTTGGAGCTGTATCAGCTTTCCCAGGAGAACAGGCTGTTGTCTGAGCGATGGGAATCTGACTTACAATGGTTAGCTGTGATATACAAACTTGAAAATTGAATCAATTTCAGGGGACAGGTATTTTAAGTAAGATACCTGTTCTTTTTATCAGGTAAAACTTGTAGAGTGAGCTTTGCATAGTTTGGGACAGGTTCGCGTAAAATACTATAAACGGAATGTGGGGTGGACTATGAAAAGCAGATACAGATTCTTTTGTTTTACACTGACTTTTGTACTTGTTTTATGCACTGCTGCCCAGGTGTCGGGAAGCACTGGCACAGATGAAAAAAAAGGCTGTCAGCTCCATTGTGCAGATGATACCGGCAGCTGTTGATATGAAAGAAACAGACGGACCTGGAAATCTCTATGCCTTATCCGCCGTTCTTATGGATGGGGATTCTGGCCGGGTACTGTACGAAAAAGAGGGCTATACAGCTCGCCCAAATGCCAGTACCACAAAGGTAATGACCTGTATCCTTGCCTTGGAAAAGGGCTCCGGTGATGATTATGTAATGGTGTCAGAAAATGCGGCCTCTCAACCAGAAGTAAAAGCTGAATTTAAAGGAAGGGGAGCAGTATTACCTGGAAGATCTTCTTTATTCTTTAATGTTGAAAAGCCATAATGATACGGCCGTGGCAATTGCTGAACACATTGGCGGTTCTGTGGAAGGGTTTGCAAAAATGATGAATGCAAAAAGCAAAGGAGATTGGCTGCACGAACACTCATTTTGTTACGCCGAACGGTCTTGACAGTGCAGATGCAGGAGGCATTCATCAGACTACCGCGAGAGATCTGGCTTTGATCATGAGCTATGCGGTGAAAAATAAAGCATTTCTTCATATTACACAGACCAGGGATTATTCTTTTTTCTGATATTTCGGAAAACGTCAATTTTTCTGTCCATAATGCAAATACATTCCTTGATATGACTCCGGACGCCATTTCGGGGAAAAACAGGTTTTACAGGAAATGCGGGTTATTGTTATGTGGCAGCCTGTGAAAATGAGGAAAGAAAATTTATTATTTCCCTTCTTGGCTGCGGCTGGCCGAATAATAAGACATATAAATGGAAAGATGCCATGAAACTGCTGGAATATGGCAAAGCAAATTTTCACAAGGAAACCTATTGGCAGGAGCCGGAGATTCCGGCTATACCAGTAAAGGATGGGACTGACGAAAGCAGCGGGAAAGAATCCTGGTAAGGAAAACCAGGAAAATCCCGGAAAAATTCACACAGAAACTGGGACAGGTTTCGCAGATGCATATATAAATGGCCGGATTCAGGCATCTGATTCTGACAAAAGAAACAGATCCTTCTGAAAGAAGGGGAAAAGATTACCTGCCATCTGCGTATTGAGAAAAAATTTGACAGCACCTGTGAAAAAGAGGGCAGAAAATTGGTCAGGTCACTTTTAGCCTTGGAGAACTTGTCCTGGATAACTATTTTGTGACAGCAGATCGCAATATTGTCAAAATCACCTATTTATGGTGCGCAAACAAGGTGTTTCATGACTTTTTTCACTAAAAAGCCTGACGGAATATGTATGATATATAAAAAATCCCCCGAAAATCGAGGGATTTTTTTTTGCATAAAAAACACGGAAAACTATTGAAAAATTGTGTGAAAAAAAAATGTACAATTAGAATCGGCAGAATTTTTTGGTTATACTTTTTAAATTATTATAAAAATGGAGGGCAAGAAAGAATGAGTAACGCAACACAAAAGTTTAGCGGGCACAAGAATCACTTCTTTGCTTGACGCAAACAGTTTTGTTGAAATCGGAAAAAGCGTAACAGCCAGAACCACAGATTTCAATTTAACTGAAAAAAAGCGCCTTCAGACGGTGTTATTACCGGATATGGTGTAATCGATGGAAATCTGGTGTATGTGTACAGCCAGGATGTTTCCGTACTGAACGGAACAGTTGGTGAAATGCATGCCAAGAAGATTACCAGACTTTATGATATGGCTATGAAGACCGGTGCTCCGGTGATCGGCCTTGATCGATTGTGCAGGTCTCCGTCTTCAGGGAGGCAACTGACGCATTGGAAGCATTCGGTGAAATTTATATGAAACAGACTCTGGCATCCGGACTGATTCCACAGATCACAGGTATCTTCGGTACCTGCGGTGGTGGTATGGCACTTGTACCGGCACTGACAGACTTCACATTTGTTGAAGAGAAGAAAGGCAAACTGTTTGTAAACACCCCGAACGCCCTTGAAGGCAATCATGTTTCCAAATGTGACACATCCTCTGCCAGATTCCAGAGCGAAGAGACAGGTCTTGTAGACGGAATCGGCACTGAGGACGAGATCCTTGAAAAATCCGTGAACTCGTAACATATCTGCCATCTAACTGCGAAGACACTGATTCTTACATGGAGTGCACAGACGACCTGAACCGTGTATGCGAGGATATTGAGAACTGCACAGGCGACACAGCCATTGCACTTTCCAGAATCGCTGACAACGGACAGTTCTTCGAGGTAAAAAGCTGACTACGGCAAGAGTGTTGCTGTTGGATTTATCAGACTGAACGGAGCTACTGTTGGTGCTGTTGCAAACAGAAGCGAGAGCTATGATGCGGAAGGCAAAAAGGTATGGGAGTCTGATGGTACCCTTAGTGCACGCGGTGCAAGAAAAGCAGCAGACTTCGTAAAATTCTGTGATGCTTTTGAAATTCCGGTACTTACTCTTACCAATGTAAACGGCTTTAAGGCTACTGTATGTGGCGAGAAGATGATGGCGAAATCTGTCGGAGCACTGGTTCATGCATTTGCAGACGCTACTGTTCCGAAGGTTAACGTTGTGATCGGCAAAGCATTTGGAACCGCTTACACAGCTATGAACAGCAAAGCAATCGGTGCAGATATGGTTTACGCATGGGACAGTGCAGAGATCGGTATGATGGATGCTTCCCTTGCAGCAAAGATCATGTATGCAGGCGATGACGCAGCAGCTCTTACTAAGAAAGCAGCTGAGTACAGAGAACTTCAGAACTCTGTTTCCTCTGCAGCAGCAAGAGGATATGTTGACACCATTATCAGCCCGGCTGATACAAGAAAATATGTAATCGGTGCTTTTGAAATGCTGTTCACAAAAGGGAAGAACGTCCGTCCAAGAAACACGGCACGGTCTAAGCGAGGTGGAGCATATGAAACAGATTTTTAAGAAAGTATCCTCCCTTTGCACAGTACTTCTCATGATGGCAGTTCTCACTCTTACCGGAGTATCCTCCGTATGGGCAGCTGATGAGGTAGATGACACGGTAAAAGCAGACCCTGGTCACTACCGCTGAGGGACTTACCGATACCATCATTGCTCTCAGTGATGAAGATATTGAGAATTATACCAAGTCATCTGATGAGTTTACTGTTGGAGCAATGACTGCATGGGCAGGCTCCAAGGATGAAGTTGGGGCTTTAAAGGAGAGAACCGGAGAGACAGAGGTGAAGGCTTCTGACGACGGATATACCGTTACTGTACCGGTCTCCTTTGAGAAAGCAGATGCAAATTTCGTTTATATTTTCGATGCTTCTACAGGAACACCTACATCCCTTACTGTTGATGTACAGTACTCCATGGCTTAGACCTTAAGAAGAGCTGTTATGAATACTATCATGGGTATTGCAATCGTATTCATCGTTCTTATTTTCTCTAAGCTTCCTGATCTATCTGTTCAGATTCATCCCGAATCCGGAAGCAAAGAAAAAAAAAAGCTCAGAGCTGCAGCAGCCCCTGCCCCTGCACCGGTGGCAGCACCAGTGGAAGCTGCAGAAGCAGACGATACAGAACTGATCGCGGTTATCGCAGCAGCAATTGCAGCAGCTGAGGGAACCACTACAGACGGATTTGTTGTACGTTCCATCCGCAAAATCAATCGTAAAAAGAGATAAATACAGGAGGATCCTAAAATGAAAAGTTATACAATCACTGTAAACGGAACAGCATATGAAGTTACTGTAGAAGAAACAGGGAAGCGTTTCTGCACCAGCAGCTGCAGCTCCTGCAGCAGCTCCGAAAAGCAGCACCGGCACCGAAGGCAGCTCCTAAAGCAGCAGCCGGAGCAGGCGCAGTTAAGGTTGCAGCTTCCGTACCTGGAAAGGTTCTGAAAATCGCAGCAAGCGTTGGACAGGCAGTAAAAGCCGGTGACAACATCATTATCCTGGAATCCATGAAAATGGAAATCCCGGTTGTTGCTCCTCAGGACGGAACGATCGCCAGCATCGATGTTGCAGAGGGTGCTGCCGTTGAAAACGGAGATACTCTTGCTACAATGAACTAGGACGGGAGGTAATCAAATGTCTTATGTAACAGAAACCTTGTCCAACCTGATCCATCAGACTGCATTTTTTTAACCTTACATGGGGAAACTATTTGATGATCGCGGTGGCGTGTGTATTCTTATATCTTGCCATTGCAAAGGGCTTTGAGCCGCTGCTGTTGGTTCCGATTGCTTTTGGTATGCTTCTGGTAAATATCTACCCGGACATTATGGCAAATCCGGAAGACATGTCCAACGGTGTTGGTGGTCTTCTGCATTACTTCTATCTGCTTGATGAGTGGAGTATTCTTCCATCCCTGATCTTCATGGGTGTCGGTGCGATGACAGACTTCGGTCCGCTGATCGCAAATCCGAAAGCTTCCTGATGGGAGCAGCTGCGCAGCTCGGTATTTACCTTGCATATTTCCTTGCAATTTTTCTTGGATTTAATGGTAAAGCAGCAGCAGCCATTTCCATCATCGGTGGAGCTGATGGCCCTACCTCTATCTTCCTGGCTGGTAAACTTGGACAGACAGGTCTGATGGGACCGATTGCAGTAGCGGCTTACTCCTACATGGCTCTGGTTCCGATTATCCAGCCTCCGATCATGAAACTGTTTACTACTGAGAAAGAACGTAAGATCAAAATGGATCAGCTTCGCCCGGTAAGTAAGCTGGAAAAGATTCTCTTCCCGATTGTAATCACAATCGTTGTATGCATGATTCTTCCTACAACTGCTCCGCTGGTAGGTATGCTGATGCTTGGTAACCTGTTCCGTGAGTCTGGTGTTGTTAAACAGCTGCAGGAGACTGCTTCCAATGCACTTATGTACATCGTAGTTATCCTGCTTGGTACATCTGTTGGTGCTTCCACAAGTGCAGAGGCATTCCTGAATGTCAGATACTTTTGAAGATCGTTGTATTAGGTCTTGTAGCATTTGCATGTGGTACTTTCGGCGGTGTTATGCTCGGAAAGGTTATGTGCAAGGCTTACAGGCGGCAAAATCAATCCCGCTGATTGGTTCTGCCGGTGTATCCGCAGTTCCCATGGCGGCCCGTGTATCCCAGAAGGTCGGTTCAGAGGCAGATCCCACAAACTTCCTGCTGATGCACGCCATGGGACCTAACGTAGCCGGTGTTATCGGTACAGCCGTTGCTGCAGGAACATTTATGGCAGCATTTATGGCTATTTACGGAATCTAATAATGATACCAGAAATTCTTTTTCCCGGCTTTCGAATATAGTGAAACCGGGAAGTCCGGATGAACTAAATAAATAAGGAGAACAATTATGGCAGAAATTGAAAAAAAAACCTGTTAAAATTGTGGAAACCATTCTGCGTGATGCTCATCAGTCCCCTGATTGCAACCCGTATGACAACAGAGCAGATGCTTCCGATCGTTGATAAACTTGATAAAGTCGGCTACTATGCAGTAGAGTGCTGGGGCGGTGCTACTTTCGATGCTTCCTTCGTTTCCTGAACGAGGATCCATGGGAAAGACTTCGTAAATTACGTGACGGCTTCAAAAATACAAAACTTCAGATGCTTTTCCGTGGACAGAACATCCTTGGATACCGTCCATACGCAGATGATGTTGTAGAGTATTTTGTTCAGAAATCTCTGGCAAATGGTATCGATATCATCCGTATTTTCGACTGTATGAACGACCTTCGCAACCTTCAGACAGCTGTACATGGCGCTGCAAACAAAGAGCAATGGCCATGCACAGGTTGCTCTTTCCTATACATTAGGTGATGCGTACACTCTTGAGTACTGGACAGACATTGCAAAACGTATTGAAGATATGGGCGCTGACTCCATCTGTATCAAAGATATGGCCGGCCTGCTTCTTCCTTACAAAGCAACAGAGCTTGTTACAGCCTCTTAAAGAGACTGTTAAGATCCCGATCGATCTTCATACACATTACACCTCTGGTGTTGCTTCCATGACTTACTTAAAAAGCTGTTGAAGCTGGTGTTGATATCATCGATACTGCAATGTCTCCATTTGCACTGGGTACTTCCCAGCCTGCTACGGAGGTTATGGTTGAGACCTTCAAAGGCACTCCCTATGATACCGGATTTGATCAGCAGCTCCTTGCTGAGATCGCAGACTACTTCCGTCCAATGCGTGACGAGGCTCTTGAGAGCGGCCTTCTGAATCCGAAGAACCTTGGCGTAAACATTAAGACTCTTCTGTATCAGGTACCAGGCGGTATGTTATCCAACCTTACTTCCCAGCTGAAAGAGCAGCACGCAGAAGACAAGTTCTATGATGTTCTTGAGGAAGTTCCGCGTGTGCGTAAAGACCTTGGTGAACCGCCGCTTGTTACTCCGTCTTCCCAGATCGTTGGTACACAGGCTGTATTCAACGTACTGATGGGCGAGAGATACAAAATGGTTAACGAAAGAGACAAAAAAGATGTTCTCAGCGGAAAATATGGTGCTACAGCAAAACCATTCAATCCAGAAGTTCAGAAGAAATGTATCGGTGACACACAGCCGATCACATGCCGTCCGGCAGATCTTCTTGAGGATGAGCTGGGCAAACTTGAAGGCGAGATGGCACAGTATAAAGAGCAGGATGAGGACGTTCTGTCCTATGCACTGTTCCCACAGGTTGCTACCGACTTCTTCAAGTATCGTCAGGCTCAGGAGAAAAAGGTGGATGAGACGGTTGCTGATACCAAAAACGGAGCATATCCGGTTTAATCAGTGAGGAATAAGGATTTCTATGGGACAGGTTATATGCTGATCCTTTGCTGAAAAATTACGAAAGACACGTGCAGAGCAGGTTTTTTGCACGTGTCTTTTTAAAAAATATACACAAAACTGTTTGAATGGTATGAAAAAATATTCTACCAGTGGGCAAATATCGCCAGGGGCGGAGACTGGTCACAACCATGGGATGAATTCCGCAAAAAAGGTTTTCGGAACAGATTTATGAAAGGTATCTAAATGAGTAAAATATTGATCGTAGGCGGCGGAGCTGCTGGAATGATGGCCGGTGTTTATCTGGCAAGGGCAGGACATGAGGTCCACATCCTGGAGAAAAACGAGAAACTTGGAAAGAAAGTATATATTACAGGAAAAGGCAGATGCAATGTTACAAATAACTGTGACACGGAAGAGCTGTTCCGGGCAGTTATGTCTAACCCGAAATTCCTGTACAGTGCTTTCTATTCTTTTTACGCCCCAGGACGTAATGGAATTCTTTGAAGAAGCGGGAGTTCCACTGAAGACAGAGAGAGGCAACCGGGTTTTCCCTGTGTCTGACCATTCTTCAGATATTATCCGCGGTCTGGAACGGAACTTAAGAAAGCTGGTGCCCATATCCATCTTCGCACAGAGGTGAAAAACGGTGAAGGTCAGTCCCTATGAGGAACCGGACGTGGATGAGAAAAAGGCACACATCACAGCCGGGTAACAGGTGTAGAACTGGCAGATGGAAGTTTTATGGAGGGCGAGCATGTTCTGGTTGCCACTGGAGGACTTTCCTATCAGTCAACAGGCTCCACAGGTGACGGCTATCGCTTTGCGGAGGAAACCGGCCATAAAGTAACGGAGCTTTCTCCGTCACTGGTTCCTCTTAAGACAAAAGAGGATTATATCCCAAGACTTCAGGGACTTTCCTTAAAAACACCGAACTTACGATTAAGTCAGGCAAAAAAGGTGCTCTTCCAGGATTTTGGTGAGATGATGTTCACCCACTTTGGCGTGACAGGCCCCATGATTTTATCTGCAAGCGGACATATTGGCAAACAACTGCAGAAATCCGGAGAATTGAATGCTTATCTGGATCTGAAGCCTGCCCTTACCATGGAACAGCTGGATGCCAGGATTCTGCGGGAATTTGAGGCAGGACAGAATAAACAGTTTAAGAATGTGATCGGCGTACTTTTTCCATCATCCCTTACACCTGTCATGCTGGAACTGGGTGGTATTTCTCCGGAAAAAAAAGATACACGATATTTCCAGGGAAGAAAGAATTCACTTTGAAGAACTGGTGAAAGCTTTCCCATTTACCATCAATGGAATGGGAGAATATAAAAACAGTTATTACAAATTGAATGGATGGCAGGATCATTGGAACTGTAGTTCTTCCGGACGCACAGATAATTATCTTACTGCCAGCGTGGGATGATGAATATCTTGCCAAGGGCAGAGTGCTGATCTTGAAGAAATCAAGAACGTGAAAAACCAGGATCAGCCCGGGGATATGACAAGAGAAATTTCTCCTCTTCATGAAATGAGGGATACAGTGCTTTGCCAGATTCTTCTCTTATATGAACATTGATGAAGTGGTAGCTGCGATCCTTGGAATTTACAAGATAAGGTGGAATAAACCATGGAAGTAAAAGTTGCAAAAACAGCAGGCTTTTTGCTTTGGCGTGCAGCGTGCAGTGGAT
>VOFJ01001346.1_pt1 | contig 32936 bp, 65 predicted proteins | sample 5384081 | NCBI WGS metagenome assembly VOFJ01 (sample SAMN12384729, study PRJNA508395) | human gut metagenome | isolation source: healthy gut I | host: Homo sapiens | reverse complement strand
GAGGCATCCCATCAAGCAATAGCGGAGTTATATATTTAATTTTATGCTTTGTTGGATTAGGAATTGTTGCAGAAGCATTAATGCAGAATGAATTGAATAGCCTTGCATAAGGGTTAGAAAAATAATAAATCCCTGATAGTCTGGCAGAACGTCAGATTGTCAGGGATTTATTATTATGCCGTTTGTTGGAAGTTCAGGAGCGTATGTGTGAACAGGCGTAAAAATAAAATGCCAAAGACAACGATACCGAGCAGACAAGTGATGAACGTCAGATAAGGCGGCTTTTTTTTCGAATATATATTTATAAATCCAAAGATAAAGAAAGTATGGAATCAGAAGAAAGATGCAGGGGTTCATCTGAAAAGCAGTTGAAAAATGGGCTGTGAGAAAACTGATCCCAGCCCGCGTGAGACCACAGGCAGGACATGGAAAGCCAAATAAAATAGCAATTGGACAGACAGAGTGAAAGAGATATTGAGTAACGCTCATGTATATAATAATACAAAGGATTGCAATGCGATTATGGTACAGATCGGATAAAAAAATTTTTAATTCCTTTTTAAAATGAACATATGATCTCAAAATATAAAAAACGATAGACAAATTATAAGTAGTACTCTGATTCATCATAAATGAGGGGCAAAATACCTCTTGACCTTCCTATCATAAATATAACATGAATGGATATTTAAGGCAAAATTGTATGTGATTTTATACATCAGGAAACTAAACGAATAAAATCAGTTTCTTTAAAATATGTGCAAATTGAATAAAAAAATTGGTAATGGAAAATAATAGTAGTAAAAAAATAGATAGTGTAGTTTTTTAAGAGACGTGAAACCGGAAAAATTAGTTCCTTATCTCCGGAATTTTACGAAAAAATGATGAAAAATAACGGAAAATGACGGAATTTGAAACAATGACGGAAAATTGACAAATGAAGAAAATGATGTCATAATGCGTTTCTGAAATAGGAAGTAATTATTTTTGATAAGAAAGGATGTTTAAAATGATTGAAAGAAAAATCAGATTGACTGACACAGAAGAGGTTAAAGATTTCGTAAGAGCTGCCGGAAAATGTGATTTTGATATTGATGTCTGTTATAATAGAGCAGTAATTGATGCAAAGTCGTTACTTGGCATGCTGTATCTGGGAATCTGCAAAGATCTTGTTGTAAAAATATGGCGAACAGGATGAATGTTTTGAACATATAATGAACAAATATGCGGTTGCATAACTTCCGCTGTTATTAATTTCACTCATAAGTGATGTGTTCCGGCATAAGAAAAGGACTATGTGGGCAAAGGTATATTTGAAATATTTGTCTGCATGGTCTTTTTTCTTTTTTTCTATCAGAAAATCAGTTATAATGGACAGTATGAGTAAAGAGAAAAAAGGGAAAGAGACAGAAAATCAAATAGAAGAAAAAGAAGCCAGATCAAGATCTCAGTACGCAATCTTGTAGAATTTATTTTCCGGGAAGGAGACATTGACAACCGGCATGGTCAGTCTGTTTCACCGGAAGCAATGTTAGCAGGAAGCAGAATGCACCGCAGGATCCAGAAGCGGATGGGCAGCGATTATCATGCAGAAGTGCCGCTGAAATTAGTGATCGGGGGAAGAAAATTATGACCTTGTATTAGAGGGAAGAGCGGATGGAATCCAGATCACTTCGGAATCAGAACGTGAGATTGATTATTCCAGTAATTTCAATTCCATGACAATTGAGGAGGATATGAAGGTTGTCATTGATGAGATCAAGGGTGTATATCTGAAGTTAGAGCAGTTGGCAGAACCGGTCAGGGTCCCATAAGGCACAGGCAATGTGTTATGCGTATATTTTTGCATTGCAGCATGGAATAGAACATATCGGCATTCAGATGACCTATGTAAATCTTGATACGGAGGAGATCAAATATTTTCACGAAGATTTTGCATTTTCAGCTTTAGAAGAATGGTTTGATGAGCTGATCAGGGCTTATAAGAAATGGTCAGATTTTCAGTATGCATGGCGGATCCTGCGGCAGGAATCCATACAGAAACTGCAGTTTCCATTTCCTTATCGGAAAGGGCAGAAGGAGCTCGCTGCCGGAGTGTACCGCACGATAAAACGGAAAAAGAATCTGTTTATCCAGGCGCCGACCGGAGTTGGAAAGACGATTTCCACTGTTTTTCCGGCGGTGAAAGCGGTGGGAGAAAATCTTGGAGACCGCATCTTTTATCTGACGGCAAAGACGATCACAGGAACGGTGGCACGGGAAGCGTTTGAATTATTGCGCAAGGGCGGATATCAGGCAAAGATTATCCAGATCACGGCAAAAGAAAAAAAACTTTGTATGTGTGATGAGATGGAGTGTAATCCGGTACACTGTCCATATGCAAAAGGACATTATGACAGGGTAAACGATGCTGTTTTTTCAGTTGCTTTTGCAGGAAGATGTCTTTTCCAGGGAAGTGTTGTTAGAGCAGGCAGAAAAAGTATCAGGTCTGTCCGTTTGAAATGAGTCTGGACGTGGCATCCTGGGTGGATGATATTATCTGTGATTATAATTATGTGTTTGACCCAAATGTGTACCTGAAACGTTTTTTTTGCAGAGGGAATCCGAGGAGATTATATTTTCCTTGTGGATGAGGCTCATAATCTGGTGGAACGCAAAGAGGGAGATGTACAGTGCGGAGATTTATAAGGAAGATTTTCTGGCGGTAAAGAAGATTGTAAAGCGTTACCGACCGGGACTTGAGCAGCAATTGAACCACTGTAACCGTATTTTTGCTGGAATATAAAAAGAGAGTGCGAAAAGTATAAGGTTTATGATAACATTGGAAATCTGATGTTTTACCTGATGAAACTTGCGTCAGAACTGGATGAGTTTTTACAGCGCAAAGACAGAGTTCCCGGAACGGAAAGAAGTGAGTGAATTTTATTTTGGACTGCGCAATTTTATTAATATGTATGAGCGCGTGGATGAGCATTATGTGATTTATACAGAGCATATGGAAGATGAGCGCTTTAAGATGAAGCTGTATTGCGTTGATCCATCGCTGAATCTGCAGGAATGCATCGACAGAGGCAATTCGGCCATCTTTTTTTCGGCTACTTTTTGCCGATCCAATATTATAAAAATCTGTTATCCACGAAGAAAGATAACTATGCGGTCTATGCGGAGACAGCCTTTTCGGAGGAGCAGAGTCTGTTACTTATGGGAAGCGATGTCAGCGACCGGTATACAAGGAGAAACCAAAGTGAGTTTGAACGGATCGCACAGTATATCCAAAAGACCGGGCTTGCAAAGAAAGGAAATTATATGGTTTTCTTCCCATCTTATAAAATGATGCAAAGAGGTCTATGAGGTATTTCAGGAGCTGGACGGAGGCAACGTGGAGGCTATCATTCAGGAGCCGGGAATGAATGAGGAAAAAAGAGAGGCATTTCTGGCTGAATTTTCGGGAACAGAGAGAGAAAAAACACTGATCGCATTTTGTGTGATGGGTGGAATTTTTGGTGAGGGATCGATCTGAAAAAAGGAACAGCTGATCGGTGCGGTCATTGTCGGAACAGGACTTCCACAGATCAGTAACGAGCGGGAAATACTGATGGATTATTATGAAAAAAAAAAAGAATGGGCGAAGGCTTCGATTATGCCTATCGTTATCCGGGTATGAATAAGGTATTGCAGGCTGCAGGACGCGTGATCCGGACGATAGATGATGTGGGTGTGATCGAACTTTTGGATGAACGTTTTTTACAGAGTGATTACCGGAATCTGTTCCCGAAAGAGTGGGAGAAACGTCTGGTGTGTACCGTTGACAGCGTTGAATCATATCTGGAAAAATTCTGGGAAGAAAAAACAATAAAATTTGAAAGGGCATATCAGTATCAGCTTCAGGAAAACAGCATGGATATTGATATGCCCTTTGTTTTATTTCAGACAGGATCGCTCTGGTGTCTTAGCGGTAGTCGCCCATGTAGAACAATGCAATGGTACCAGGACTCGGAATGTGCACCGATGGTTGGTCCGATATGATTGATCAAAAAGTTTTCAATGCCAAGTCTCTTTTTAATAAGTTCTGCGACAAACTGGGCATCCTCTAAGGAATCTCCGTGCGAAATGAACACGATGTCGTTTTTGTCACGCCATGCACCAATCTGTTTTTGCATACTGTCAACGAGGGCAATCAGTGATTTTTTCCGGCCGCGGACTTTGGAAAGCGGGATGAGGTGTCCTTCGTTATCCACATGGAGGATCGGTTTCAGGTTGATCATGCTTCCGACTACAGCGGCGGTTTTGGATACACGTCCGCCACGGTAAAGATGGAAAAGGTCATCTACAGTAAAGTTATGCACGACATGCAGTTTATTTTCCTCTAACCATGCGCCAATCTCGTCAATACTTTTTTTTCCCTCTTCTTTCATCATGACTGCCTTGTGAACAAAAAGTCCTTCGCCCATGCTGGCACAGAGAGAGTCGATCACGATGATTTTATTGTCGGGATATTTCTCAAAGCAAGGTTCATGGCACCAGACGGCAGCTGTTATAAGTACCGCTCAGACCGGAAGAAAATGCAATGTGCAGGATGTCAACGTCCTGTGTTCGGATAATATTTTCAAAAAAGATTTTCCGCTTCCTCAGGATTTGCCTGTGAGGTCGTTGGAAGAGAACCATTGCGCATCATGGCATAGAATTTTTTTCCGAAAGGGAATGTTCCCAGGTGTAAGTCTGGTTTTCAATCGTATATGGAAGAGACATCATGCCGAGATGATGTTCGTTGACATAACTTGCAGGAAGATCCGTCGTGGTGTCTGTTGTTATAATAAAGTCTTTCATAAAGCCGTTCATAAAGCCTCCTTGTTTTGCGATTATCTGATACCATTATATAAGATTCTATGGAGAAAGAAAAGAAAAATCATGCAAATTCTAAAATATTTATAAATTTCCCAAAGATAGTTTACTTTTTGAAAAAACAAAGTATGATAATCACATCTTTTTTTATCAAATCAGTGTTAGTTATCGAGGAATATCCCTGCAGATTTTTAGGAGGCAGGAATTTTGAGCAAGCAGAAGATAATTGGCATTTTTGGCTGTGAACAGACGGATTTATGTATCTATCTGGCCAGCATCTTAGAGAATATGAAGAATAGTGTTCTCGTCATTGACAATTCATTTGAGCAGAAAATGCGATTTTGCATCCCAAGACCAAATGAAAAAATGAATATGATCACTTATAAAAATGTGGATTACACAGCGCTTTGTGAGCGCAGTCTGTGGAAAACAGAAGGTTATGACTATGTCATTGTAAATTTAGGCAGTTGGCCAGACGAGAAAAGTGTCACAGATTGTGATGAATTGATCTGTGCGCTGAATTGTGAGAAGTGCGAGATTGAAAAGTACCGGGAATTTATTTTGCATATCGAACATCCGGTCAGTGTTTTATTCCGGGATTTTTTGCAAAAGTTATATGAGTGCAGGAGGAATCAGAAAACTTTTTGTGGATGAAAACTGTTTTGTATTAGAACAGTTGTTTTTTTGCCATTTTCTGAGGCTGACGAGTGCGACAGGCTGATGATGCAGTTTGAGGGATACCGAATTTTGCAAATTTATCAAAGGAGTTTGAAAAGGTATTATTCCACTTGTGCAGGAATATTTCAGAGCAGGATTATAGAGAAGTTTTTAATGGGCGTCCGCCGTGCAAAAAGGGGGGAATGCTTTTGAAAATTGTATTCTGGAGTGAGGAAGCGGCGTGTGGAACAACATCGAATATGATCGCAACGGCAAGCATGATCGTTGCGAGACATAACTGCCGCGTAGCGATGCTTTCAGCGGAAAAGAATGCGCATGATCTTGCCGGAAATTTTTCCAGACCGGATTCTGTGACTGTGAATGAAGACTGTGCTTACTACGCATTAGAAGGGTTGGATTATCTGTTGATGGCTGGAAAATACGGTAATCTTACGGAACATCATTTAGAGGAGGCTTTACAGTCTGTTGTAGATGGAAAACTTTTTCTGCCTTCCGCAAGGGAAACGGATGCTCTGCGATTTTTATCCGAAGGAGACAAGAAACGTTTTTAAACCAGGTGATCCGTTTGCTGGATGAAAGTATGGATTTTTCGTTTATTGACTGTGGAAGTGAAAGAAATGACTGGACAAAAAGAGCAGATGAAGCAGGCAGATCTTATTGTTGTCAATTTCAGTCAGACATCCCAGGGGTTAGATCATTTTTTTTTCAGAGCATGCAGATGTTTCTGGAGAAGGTGGTGTATCTGATCGGAAGTTATCAGAAAAGATGCTGTCTATAATAAGAAAAAATATTCACAGAATCTATCGGATTGCACCGGAGAAGCTTGGTGTAGTTCCCCTATAATCCTGAGTTTGAGATGGCATGCCGGGAGGGAAAATTAGACAGGTATATCCGTGGCAGGAGACTGTTACTTCCGACAGATATGAGGGAAAAATTTTTTTCACAGAGTTAGAGCATACCGTACAGATGATCCTGGAGCGGTCTGATAAGAGGGGAGGCGGGCAGGTTGTCAGTGGAAGAGACAGGCAGTCTAAAACTGTTTGAAGGAAAACAACAGGAAATTACAAGACAGGAACTTGTGGAGCGGGTGAGTGAACATGTGAACCGCATTCTGCGGAGAAATCTTTATGAATTAAAACTGACGAAAACAGACCTTCCGGCTTTTAAGGCAGAAGGAAGAACTCCGCAGATATTTAAAAGAAGCCGGAACCGGAAATTTACAGGTAAAAGAGTATTTGATTTCTTTTATTCAGGAATTTCTGTTAAACGGAATGAAGATGGATGAAGAGATGATAAAGCATACATTTTTCTTTTCGGAAAAAGGCAAAGAGGCAGGCGGCGGTCAGATTTGATATTCTGCTGTTTCTGTATAAAGAACAGTATGGCAGCGGAGCAATGGAAAAACTGATCGAGGAACACGGCTTATTGTCAGGAACGGAAAATGTGATCACGGAGGAGCAGATTGAGCATGTTTATGGAGTCTGCGGAAGAAAATTGAAGTTCATTGAGCAGATCGAGCTTTTGAGCAGGAAGATTTATGCTTACTATAAAGGGCTTGGTGCAATCGATGAGCTACGCGACATGAAGATCGACGGTGTTTCCGGCGGTGTGTCCGGAAAAGAGGGACGTATCACAGTGCATGGATTTTTTATCATGGAAGAAGTGTCTGGTCGCCGTTTCTGGATTTTGAGCGGGAGGAAGAGATGGAGCGGATTTCCAGAAATCTTTGCAGATATCATCAGCCGGGAGAAATTTCACGAAAGAAAGGATATCTCGTTCATGAGATGGCAGATCATGCCAGAGTTGTAGTTGCCAGACCGGATTTTGCGGAGAACTGGATGTTTTTTATCCGTAAACTCGACAATATCCCGGAAGTCTCGTTACAGCAGCTTGTGACAGGCGGACATGCAGAAATCCCGGTCGAACTTTTTTAAAATGGCTCATGAAGGGCTGTCAGGTGACGGCGGTCACCGGAATGCAGGGCTGTGGTAAGACAACATTGCTCACTGCGATGGTCGGAGAGATCCCGGAGGAATATACCATTCGTGTGTTAGAACTGGCATTTGAACTGCATTTGAGGGAGCGCTATCAAAACAGAAATATTGTGACGTTCCGCGAAACGGCGGGGATGATGGAACACGGTGGAATTGGCGGACAGGAGGCTCTGGAAGTACAGAAAAAAACAGACGGAGCCGTGAGCATTATCGGAGAGGTTGTCAGTGCAAAAGTGGCGTCATGGATGATCGAGAGCGGACAGACAGGTTCTCTGTTTACGATTTTTACGCACCATGCAAAAAAGTACGAGAAGTCTTCTGCTGTCACTTCGGAACAGTCTGTTGAAGGAGGGCAGTTTTCAGTCGGAGAGAGTTGCATTAGAACAGGTGACGGAAGTGGTACGTTTTGATGTGCACCTGCACATGAGCAGAGAGAGGGACAGCGCTATATCGAGAGGATCAGCGAGATCGTGCCTGACACGGAAAGTCCGGAGGGATACCGGATCGTGGAACTTGTACGGTTTGACGGGGGAACGGTATGTGAAGCTACATACCATCAGCGAGACGACACGGTCAGAAATGGTGAAATGGCTGACGAAGGAAGAGAAGGAGGCATTTTTCAATGTGGATATTTGAGGGCATTTTGTATGTCATTCTTCTGCTTGTATTTATCCGGTATGACCGAAAAAAGCGGCTTTGGATAAAGACGGTCTCACAGGAGGAGAAGTTCGAACATTATCTGTCAGAGTTATCGGCCACTTACGGAAAACAGAAAAATATTGAGGAGGCAGTGGCAGAAGTGGAGGAGTCACATACGGTCACACTTCCCACAGAACATTCCTATGTGCGTATCTATGGCGCAATGTGTGCGGTCATCCGGGGAGGATGGAGATATACTTTCGGATGGATATTCTGTCTTTCAGAGAAATCTGCAGTATCCTGAAAGAGGAAATACGCGAAAATCTCCTGCTCTGCAAGTCGAAAATGCATGGTTTTACAGGGCTTGATGTTCTTTCCATCCTTCCGGTCTGCTTCCTGCCGGTTGTGAGGCTCTGGGCGATCCGGGTTTCAGAGGGGCTGTCCGCTTATTATTATGGCGCTATGGAATGTTGACAACAGTGCTCCTGTTCGCGGCAACGATTGAATTTATGGACTTATCCTATGGCTGTTTCTGCCGGATGAGGAACAAAAAGACCGGTACCGGTTGGAAAAGTGGCTGTTACAGTTTCCGTGGATGGCATATTTACTTGATGTTTATGTCAGGCGGCATTATACAAAATGTCTGCAAAAAAATGAGCAGATCAAACAGTTGCAGGGATTTGAAATGTCCGGGCTTTTCTGATGAAAAAAGTCTGTTTTTTTGCAGTACTGCATTTCTGAAGTGTATTGTTTCTTGCGGTGTATCAGAATGTAGAGCGTTCCCAGATCCTGGCACAGGTGAAGATTCCAGCTTACCAGCTTATGATGCTGCCGGAGAGAGCACAGGAGCAGGTAAAGAGACAATATCAGGGGCTGGTCGCACAAGTGGTACCTGAAACGTTTAAAATGGACCAGGAGGCATTTAAAAAGAGCATCTGGAGCAGTTAGTAGTCTGGGAGGAGTTAAAGCAGGAGCTTTCTTTAACAGAAAGTGTGCAGGGGGCGGAAGAATTTGTGAAGGCACTTTTTCTACAGGTGAGGGCATATCAGGGAATTCGGATTGCCTGGTATCACATTTTATTTATTGTTGTGGTATCAATTCTGGCGTTTCAGATCCCGGAACTTTTTCTGGTGGCAGATCAGTGGAAATTAAGAGAAAAAAGGATGAGTGAATGTCTGAGACTGCAGACGGTAGTGCTTTTGCTCATTCATTATGAGAAGACAACGGTGGAAGAAATTTTGTCCCAGATGGAGAATTTTGCAGTTCTCTTTCAAAGCCAGATGGCAGAAGCAGTGGATCATTTTTCTTATGACCGGATCAGATCACTTCAAAAATTAAAACAGGAGATCCCGGATGAACCGGTACAGAGAATCTGTGATGCACTGGAGTTTTGCGAGGAACTGCCTGTGGAGGAAGCATTTTTAAACCTTGAAGACGAACGCGGATATTTTTTGAAGAAGAATATGGAAGAGCGGAAGAATTATCAGGGAGAATGCATTGCACTGGCAAAATGGCAGCGTATCTGCCGATGTTTTTACTCATTATATTAAAGCTGGTCGTGCCGTTTGTGGCGGAGGGATTAAGCGAACTTCATGCATACAGCCAGAGCATGACGGGATTTTTTAGGGAAAAGTGTTATACGAAAATAAATGAAATTAAAATGAAAAAGGAAGGTATCGATCATGGAAAATAGTTTAAAAGGATTAATGCTTGCAGCAGGAATTATCATTACCTGCATTATTATCAGTCTCGGTTTTATATTGCAAGAGAGGCGAGAGATACTGCCTCGGAGGAACTGGGCAGATCAATCAGCTGCAGGCGGAGTTTACGGATGCGTCCAAAACAATGTATGACGGCACGGAAGTGTCAGGAAGCGAAGTGCTGAATGTCATCAGGAAATTCAGTGATGAGACAATGGGAATTCTTGTACAGACGAATAAAAATAAAACGTACTACAATTATAATTTTGACGTGGATAAGGGGAGCTGGGAAAAGCGTTAGATAACAGCTACAAAAAAATGCGCAGGATGTGGCAAGTGACAAGTATATCAATCCGACTGCACGCTTTCAGGGCAGTATCGTAAAGGATGTGAATGGCACGATCATCGGGATCGTGTTCGCACAGGTATAGTACGCAGTGTATCCGGAGAGTACAAAAAGACAGGAGGCCAGCAATGGAAGAAGGATTGCAGGGGTTGTTGATGGGAGCTGTGCTTGTGATGTTTCTGATTGCAATGGAGTCAGCCTTGCAGGTGGTGGACAGCAGTGAAGCGTTGGAACAGACGGTGGAAGAGCCGGATGATGGAGCAGAGAACCATTACGGTACAGAGAATTTCAGAAAAAAGAGAGTGATGTGTTTGGATGGATGAAATATTTGGAAGAGTGACTGCGATTTTATTTGCAGCAGCGGTGTTTATGGGGATGCCGCTTTTGTACATGAGTGAGCGGGCAAAATCAGCAGAACAGATGTATCTTTTGACGGTCAATACAGAGTTTGTGGACAGCATTTGCAATACCGGTTTTTTGACGATGGAAATGTATCAGCAGTTTTATAAAGAAATATCTGCCGCTTCAGGTATTTATGAGGTGCATATGTATCGGGAGCAGAAAGACATTGTACTGGAGCAGGGAGACTATTCCTATGAGAGTATTTTCTTTGATGAAAAAGATATGTTAGCCGAACTGGAGAAAAATCGTGTGTATGAATTTGAACGTGGGGATTATCTGAAAGTGGCGATCATAAAGAAGAAGGGATGGATGGATTTCGTGGGAAACAGGGATTCTTCGGTCAATGTTTTTATATGGAGGCACAGTACGGTATGAAGATTTCTAACTGGTGTATCTTATTTTCGGTACTTTTCTGTGGCATGATATTGTATACAGATCTGCGATTCCGCTATACGATGGAGGCACAGTATACCATGGAGGAGTACAACCGGATTTTTGACCGGGCGGCAGATGATGCGCTGACTGATCAGCCGCAGGAGGAGTACTGGGATGGCGACCTGAAAATAGATGAAGAGAAAGTACAGAACCGATTTTTTGAGCAGACTGCCTATGTGCTGGATCTGACAGGAGAGACAGAAAAGGAAAACTTAAAGGAACTTGTTCTTTTGCGAAAACTGGTAAATGAGAAGGGGAAAAAGTTTATCCGTGGAGGAGAGCAGGAAAATTCAGACGCAGATGGAGAATATCACAAATCAAAGGTCAAAGCTTACTGATATGGCATATCTGATGCTGTTCCCGGAAGCGGAACATGAGGAATGGGCACAGAATCTGAAAAATCATGGATTTTACACTTTTCTGAAATGCCGGATACCGAGCGGTATCCATGGACGAAAATGTTTGATCTCGATGAGATACGTTATGCGCTTAGTGGGGCAGAACTTGTAAAAAAAAGGAAGAGGACTAAGCCTCTTCCTTTGGTTCCTTTATAGGAAATTTCTCAAATCGTCAGAAATAGTGTATAATAGGCTGGAAATAAAAAATGACATAGCAAAAGAGCGAAGGGGCTTCGCCATGACGTTGTTTATGACGTTTTTTGTTTTGGTTTAGGGTAGCTGCACTATCTGACTATGGAGAAAGAATTATTATGAGCATGGATTTATCCATATTTCATAACCTTTCGATATTGTTCAAATAGTGCAGTTTTTTGGTGGTAAACTTCTAAAACCAACATAGAAGTACCACATTCGGAACAACAAAGAGGGTCGCATCCGAAAGAGAGCAGAATGGAGTGCTGCCAATCCTGAATAGAACGCAGGAAACGTTGTTTTTTAGCAGAAATACATTTACGAAGCTTCTTTTCCTGCTTTGTGATGTTTTGCATATATCCCATAGTAGCGAAGCATTTTGAAATGTTTTTCGGGGATATGGACAATGAGTTTTTGAATGAAGTTTAAAGCAGGAATGGTTTCAGTAACAGTTTTATTGTCTTCGTGTCTGGTGTAATGAAAGGTTACGTTTTCACCGTCATACGCATCAATACGAGAAGTTGCAATTACAGGTCTGCCGAAGATATCTGCTGATGTATTTAATGGTGATATCAGGAGTGCAAAGATTTGGTTTTGCACGGACATAAAAAGCCGTCAGCGTGTTTCGTGTACATTTCATTTTTGATTTTGCGAAAAGCCGGACCAATGCGGGAGGTAAGTCGTTCAAGCAGTACTTTGCGAAAAGCATTACGAAGGAAATTGTAATCAAAGTGTTTGACAGGACGCCAAGGGTGATGTTACCAGCCCCACCCTCTGAGATGAGAGCGTGGATATGAGGATTCCATTTTAAATCACGCCCAAAAAGTGTGAAGAACACAGATAAGCCCAGGAGTAAAGTTTTCGGTTTTATTCATTTTGGAAAACATGCGTAAGACAACATCACGAACAGAATGAAATAAACAATCTAAGAGAGTTCTGTCTTCGAGAAAATAAACGCGAAGTTCCGCTGGGATAGTGAAAACACAATGGCGATGAACGCAAGAAACAAGCTTACAGGACATATGAAAAGAACGAAGCTGGTTGTATTTGTTTCCGCAGGAAGGGCAAAAACGACTTTTACAGCGAAAGGGAACAAATTTAAGATTTCCACAGTGAGGACAGCCATACATGGCACCACCGTGAGAAGGATCACCACAATGAATCATCTTGTTGACATTTTCGATAACAGAAGGACGAGGATGAAGTTTGTAAATGATAGGTTCATAATAATCAGTAAAGATAGATTGTAATATATTCATAATAGAATTTTACAATAAAGAGAGACATAAGGAACCCCCCTTCCCCTCATGAATGAGGGGTTAGGGGAGTTGAGAGTGTCGCAGACACTTTTTAAGGTTTTTGATGTATATTTTTTTCAATACGGTTTTTATCCATCTGTTCCACACGGAGCAGTACATCATCATCTGTAATAATGATCTCATTTTTTTCCGGAAGATGATCTAATAAGCCGATCAGGTAACCGCCGATGGTGTCATAATCGTCGGATTCAAAATCAAGATCAAGCTTTTCACACAAATCTTCCAGATTTGTAGAACCGAGGACAAGATATTCCCGGTCGCTTAGTTTTACGATCGGATCTTCCTCATCGGTATCGTACTCATCACGGATTTCACCCACGATCTCTTCTAAGAGATCTTCGAGAGTGATAAGCCCGGCAGTAGCACCATACTCATCAAGGACGATGGCAAGGGAAATGGAAGATTTACGCATTTCCATAAAAAGCTCTGCGGTATTTTTTATGCTCATATGTAAAATATGGTTCCCGCATAATGTCCTGGATAGAAAATGTTCCCGGTCTTTATAAAAGCGACAGATCCTTCATATTGATGATACCGATGACATTATCGGTAGTGTCTTTGTAAACCGGAAGACGTGTAAATTTGTCTTCTTTGAATATTTCAATCAGTTCATCGTAAGTGCAGTTGATATTTGCAAATGTCATATCAATTCGTGGTACCATGACCTCTTTTGCCTGGGCATCACCGAAATCGAATACGTTATTGATCATCTCGTGTTCTTCGGACTCAATAACGCCGGTTTCTTTTCCGACATCGACAATGGTTCGCAGTTCTTCTTCGGTCATGGCTTTGTCTTTTTTGCATTCGGATCAATACGCAGAAGGAATAAGAATGCAATGGAAAGTTTATTTAAAATAAAAATGACCGGGTGAGAAGTTTCATCAGCCAGTAAATAATGTTGCAATAGGAAAGAGATATTTTTTTCTGCATTAATGGTTGCAATTGTTTTTGGAGAAATTTCCCCGAAAATCAAAATCAACAGTGTCAGAATACCGGTTGCGATTCCGGCACCAACACTTCCCCACATATCCAGAGCAAGAGAAGTTGCAATGGAAGATGCAGAAAGATTGACAATATTGTTTCCGATTAAGATTGCACTTAACATTTTACCGGAGTCATCGGTAACTTTAAGTACGCATGCCGCACGGGAATTCCCGTCTTCTGCGAGAGAGCGCATACGGATCCGGTTTACGGTCGTAAGTGCAGTCTCCGCAGAAGAAAAAAAAAAATGCGGAAAGTAAAAGCAGAATGATTAAAATAATAATCTGAAATATGGAACCCGAGTCCAAAAATATTCACCTCATCTAATAAACTATGATTAAGAAGCGGAAACTATTCTTCGATACTGTAGTTTGGCGCTTCCTTTGTAATGTGAATGTCATGTGGATGACTTTCACGTAATGCTGCAGAGAGATCTTGACAAACTGACCTTTTTCTTTCAGATCTTCGATCGTTGGGCAGCCGCAGTAGCCCATACCGGAACGGATACCACCGATCATCTGGAAAAACAGTGTCCTCAAGTGTTCCCTTGTAAGCAACACGTCCTTCGACACCTTCTGGTACTAATTTTTTAGCACCTTCCTGGAAGTAACGGTCTTTCTTTGCCGTTCTCCATAGCGGCGAGAGAGCCCATACCACGGTAAACTTTGTATTTTCTTCCCCCTGATATAATTCGAAAGTACCAGGAGCTCCATCCCATCCTGCAAAGAGACTTCCCATCATACATACGTTAGCACCGGCAAAAAGAGCTTTTGTCATATCACCTGAGTATTTAATACCACCATCGGCGATAACCGGGATACCGTACTCTTTTTGCAGCAGCGTAGCAGTCCATGATAGCTGTGATCTGAGGAACACCAATACCGGCAACAACTCGTGTGGTACAGATAGAACCAGGTCCGATACCAACTTTCACTGCGTCAGCTCCGGCCTTGATCAGGTCACGGGTAGCAGCACCGGTGGCAACGTTTCCTGCAATCACCTGTAAGTCAGGGTAGGCACGGCTTTGATTTTCTTGACTGCCTCTAAGATATTGCGGGAATGACCATGTGCAGAGTCAACCACGATCACATCAACGTGGGCTTTTACCAAAGCATCGACACGTTCCATCATATTTCCTGTGATACCAACGCCGGCGCCACAGAGAAGACGGCCGAGATCATCTTTGGCTGAGAGTGGGTATTTGATCTGTTTCTCAATATCCTTAATGGTGATAAGTCCTTTTAAATGGAAGTCTTTGTCTACGATCGGAAGTTTTTCTTTTCTGGCTTTTGCAAGAATTTTCTTTGCTTCGTCTAAAGTGATTCCTTCCGAGCTGTGATAAGACCTTCAGAGGTCATGCTCTCACTGATTTTTTTTTTTGTGAAATCTGTCTCGAATTTTAAGTCACGGTTTGTGATAATACCAACTAATTTGCCACCCTCACAGATCGGAACGCCGGAGATACGGAACTTTCTCATGAGATCTTCAGCATCCTGTAAAGTGTGTTCCGGAGAAAGGAAAAATGGATCTGTGATAACACCATTCTCTGAACGTTTTACTTTGTCAACTTCCTCTGCCTGTGCCTGAAAGGACATGTTCTTGTGGATGACGCCGATCCCGCCCTCACGGGCAATGGCGATCGCCATGCGGTGCTCTGTTACAGTATCCATTCTTTGCACTCATCATTGGAATATTTAAAACGATTTTTTTTTAAGGTGTGTTGTTAATTCGATCATATTAGGTGTTACTTCTGAATACTGCGGAACTAATAATACGTCATCAAAAGTAATTCCATCACCGATAATTGTACCCATTTTTTATCCTCTCTTTCTTCATCTTGATGTGTTATTTTAAAATAATTATATATTAAGGTAATTGTTCTGTATCATAGCAAAAAAAAATACATAATGTCAATAATATATAAGTATAGATTTATAAAATAAATAAACAAATTAGTAAAACTTATAAAACAGAAAAACAAAGGCTAATAGGAAGAATCATGATAAAGGTATTCACAAATGATTTTTCGGTGTGATATGATGATGAAAAAAGGCAACGGGGCTACAAAAGGGGTCACGCCTTTTTTTATGTAAATTAGGAAACTTTGTTCTATTTTATGCAAAAGGTGTGTTTGTCAGAAGAAAACATATATCCTTATAATAAGGTAAAAATTGGAGTGAGAAAATGGAATTTCGACCATGCATTGACATTCATAACGGAAAGGTAAAAAGATTGTCGGTGGCGGCTTAAAAAGATGAAGGGAATATGGCAGACGAAAATTTTGTTTCCGGACAGGATGCAGTTTTTTTTGCAAATCTTTATAAAAAGAAGGTTTTCGCGGTGGTCATATTATTTTATTAAATGCGAGAGACAGCGAATATTACGAAGCGACAAAGAAACAGGCGATGGGTGCGTTACAGGCGTATCCGGGAGGTCTGCAGGTTGGCGGCGGCATTACGGCTGAAAATGCAGAAGAATTTCTTACAGCAGGAGCAAGTCATGTCATTGTCACGTCTTATGTATTCCTGTGATGGAAAGATTCAGATGGATCGATTAAAAAAAGCTTCGTAATGCGGTTGGAAAAAAGAGCATCTGGTTTTAGATTTAAGCTGCAGGAAAAAAGATGGAAAGTATTATATTGTGACAGACCGCTGGCAGAGGTTCACAGAGCAGATGATCACAGAGGATTTGTTAGAGCGCCTTTTGCAGGTTACTGTGATGAATTTTTAGTACATGCAGTAGATGTGGAGGGAAAGGCAAGTGGCATTGAAGAGGAACTTGTCCGGTTGTTAGGAAGCTGGGGAAAAATTCCGGTGACTTATGCCGGAGGCGTTGGAGATTTTGAAGATCTTGCCAGACTGAAAAAACTGGGAAAAAACATGTTAAATGTTACGATTGGCAGTGCATTGGATCTTTTTGGCGGGACAATGTCCTATGAAAAGGTAAAAAGAATTCTGTCGGGAATGACAAAGTAAATAAATATAAATGTTGGAGGATTGGATTATGAGCAAGTACACAAAGCAGGATATTATCCGGATGGTAGAAGATGAGGATGTTGAATTTATCCGCCTGCAGTTTACCGATATGTTTGGCACATTAAAAAATGTGGCAATCACGTCCAGCCAGCTTGAGAAAGCATTGAATAATGAATGTATGTTTGATGGATCTTCTATTGAGGGATTTGTGAGAATTGAGGAGAGTCTGATATGTATCTGTATCCGGATCTTGATACATTCTGCATTTTTCCATGGAGACCACAGCAGGGAAAAGTTGCCAGAATCATCTGTGATATTTATACCGCAGACAGACAGCCTTTTTCCGGTGATCCGAGATATGTTTTAAAGAAGGCGGTCGCTGATGCGGAGACAGATGGGATACCAGTTTGATGTGGGACCGGAGTGTGAATTTTTCCCTGTTTGATCAGAATAATGAGGGTCAGCCGACAACAGAAAGTAATGAGCGCGCAGGGTATTTTGATCTGGGACCGGTCGATCTTGGGGAAAAATGCCAGACGAGACATGGTGCTTACGCTGGAAGATATGGGATTTGAGATTGAAGCTTCGCATCATGAAATGTCACCGGCACAACATGAAATTGATTTTTCGTTATGATGAGGCATTGAAAACAGCAGATAACATTATGACATTTAAACTTGCGGTAAAGACGATCGCAAAGAGGCATGGAATGTTTGCAAGTTTTATGCCAAAACCAAAATATGGGATCAATGGCTCCGGCATGCATGTCAATATGTCATTGGCTAAGGATGGTAAAAAATTTTTGCCGACCCGGAGGGGAGAGATGGGACTCAGCAAAGAGGCATTCTGGTTTATCGGTGGAATCATGAAACATATGAAGGGGATGACAGTGATCACTAATCCGCTGGTCAATTCCTACAAGAGACTTGTTCCTGGGTATGAAGCACCAATTTACGTTGCGTGGTCAGCAACGAACCGTAGTCCGCTGATCCGTATTCCGGTTACCAGAGGAGCCGGGACAAGAGTGGAACTTCGTTGTCCTGATTCCGGCAGCCAATCCATATCTGGTTTTAGCAGTGTGTCTGGAGGCCGGACTCGACGGAATCCGCAATCAGATCACACCACCGGATGCCGTGACAGAAAATGTATTTGAGATGCGGCTGCCACAGAGAGCAAAAGCTTGAATCGAATCTCTGCCGGGTGATCTCGAACAGGCAGTGGAAGAATTGGAAAAAAGATGATTATATCAAGAATGTTTTTAGGCGGGCATATCACAGAAAAATATCTGGAAGCAAAGAAAGCAGAATGGGCAGATTATCGTGCGCAGGTAACCGAATGGGAAATCGAAAAATATCTTTATAAAATTTAAGCCTGAAGCCGGGGATTAGATTTTGAACAAATATTATTGTTGCATTTCCCAAACAGGAGACAGCCCAAAACCTGAAGAAAATTTTGCTGCAGAATGGATTTCATGTGGATGCAGTCTGCTCTAGCACAGGTTCCCAGGCACTGCAGAGTGCCAATGAATTGGCGTGGGGGCATTTTGTCATTTGCGGCTACCGATTTGTGGATATGATGTACACAGAACTGCATGAGTATCTGCCGGATCAATTTGAAATGCTGTTAGTTGCGTCGCCTGCAAATTGCGGGGAGACGTGATCTGGAAAATATTGTCTGTCTGTCGACACCGCTGAAGGTTCACGAATTACTGCAGACTGTTGAAATGATGGATTACACAATCACGAGACGTCGGAAAAAGCAGAAGGGAAAAACCAAAGCAGCGCTCAAAAAGATGAACAGGAAATGATCGCTGAGGCAAAGGCACTTTTGATGGAGCGAAATAATATGACAGAAGAGGCACATCGCTACATACAGAAGCGCAGCATGGATAATGGAACCGGTCTGACAGAAACAGCCCAGATGATTCTAAGTTTGCTTGCTCGCATAAACTTTTATCCAATGAAACAGAATACCCCCTTTTTGACATAAGATAAAATCTTTGCCGGGGGTTTTGTTGTCTGAAAAAACGCTGTGAAGAAAATAAGGTCCGTCAGAAAATGATATTTTTGTAGAAAAAATAATTGATTCCTGGTAAACAAAAATGCTTGCAACTGTAACACATCAATGCTATACTAAAGCAAAATTTAAAGGGTTATGTCGTTGGCGCTGTTTTGAAAAAGAAAAAAACAGCGATCATGATGGAGGAAGAGATTATGTTCAAAGATCAATGATAATTGTCAGAAACTTCCGGGAAGCTACCTTTTTAGCACGATTGCAAAGAAAGTAAGTGCATTCAGCCAGGCAAACCCAGATAAAAAGATTATCCGCCTTGGCATCGGTGACGTGACACAGCCGATTGCACCGGCAATTATTGAAGCTATGCATAAAGCCGTCGATGAGATGGGGCATGCGGAGACTTTTCACGGATATGCACCAGGATCTGGGTTATGAGTTCCTGAGAAGTGCGATCGTGAAGAATGATTATCAGGCAAGAGGATGCGATATCTACGGTTGATGAAATTTTTGTATCGGACGGAGCAAAAAGAGCGATTCCGGTAATATTCAGGAGATTTTTGCACAGAATAACCGCATTGCGGTGTGTGATCCTGTCTACCCGGTATATGTGGATTCCAATGTTATGGCAGGAAGAACAGGAGAATACGATGCAAAGACAGAGACATGGAGCAATGTCATTTATATGCCTTGTACAAATGGAAAATAATTTTGTGCCGGAACTTCCAAAGGAGACACCAGACATTATTTATCTCTGTCTGCCAAACAACCCGACCGGAACCACCATCACAAAAGACGAGCTTCAGGTGTGGGTAGATTATGCAAACAAAAATGGAGCTGTGATCATTTATGATGCAGCATATGAAGCATATATTTCAGAGGACAATGTAGCGCACACGATTTATGAGTGTGAGGGCGCCAAAACATGCGCGATCGAGTTGAAGAGCTTTTCGAAAAACGCTGGATTTACCGGAGTACGTTTGGGCTATACGGTTGTTCCAAAGGAATTGAAATGTGGTGACGTTTCCTTGAATGCAATGTGGGCAAGACGTCATGGAACGAAGTTCAACGGTGCACCATATATCCAGCAGCGTGCTGGAGAGGCAGTTTATTCAGAAGCCGGAAAAGCACAGTTAAAAAGAGCAGGTTGCTTATTATATGAATAATGCAAAGACCATCAAACAGGGGTTAAAAAGATGCCGGTTATACCGTATTCGGCGGTGTTAATGCACCATATATCTGGTTAAAGACACCGGGTGAGATGACATCCTGGGAGTTCTTTGATTATCTGTTAGAGAATGCAAATGTTGTTGGTACTCCGGGTTCCGGATTTGGACCAAGCGGTGAGGGATACTTCAGACTGACTGCATTTGGAAGTTATGAGAATACACTGGCTGCGCTGGAGCGCATTAAGAAGATGTAAACCGGAGTTTAACTGGCGTAGTGTCGCAGATTCTGCAGTGCTTTCCTAGAGCATGAAGGGCAAATATAAGCGTCCTCTCACAAGTCGTTATTTTATAGGTTTATGAAAAGAAAAACGGTACAGACGAAATATGATGTTCCTGTTCGCCGGGCATTCCGCTGGGCTTCTGAGCAAAAATTTTGTGAAGCAGAGCTCCACAAAATTTTTTTAGAATCCCAGCTCCATGGCTCACGAAGGAAATCATATTTGTCTGTACCGTTTTTCTTTCATTTACGCTGTGAATGACTTGTGAGAGGACGCTTATATTTGCCCAATTTACACTGTGAATTGCACCACAGGATCTGCCATTTACGTTATGGAACTCATGGTTATGGGATGAGTGTCTATATTGGGTTCGGCAGGAGATTCCATTTTGATGAACAATTCAATGCAGGGAGCATCTCATCTCAAAAAAGCCAATGCAGATCGATGTGCTGGTCAAAAATGAAAAACATGTAAAGCTCAAAAAGAATATCAGGAGGGTCTTCCGGCAGTACAATATCATAGAGTACAAATCACCGGAAGATGGCAGTGGAACAGGAAGACAGCGGCATATACTACCTCATCGGGGGGATGCCATCCCAATACAGCTTGTCATAGTCCCAAAGCTGTCAAAGGAGCATAACTACTGGCTGAATAATTTAAGGAATGACCTTAAGGCAGGCAGTGAAATCAAAAAAAAATTACAGAGAGTGGTTTAAAGTCTATTGATAATACAACAATAACTCATTCATCTGTAGGGGATTTTACATATAATCCCAAGACAGGTGCTGTATCTAAAATGAAGGGCGGAGGACATGGACAAGCCAATATTGAGTTTTTTTAGAAGCTAATGGACTTGAATACAATATTGTAAAAAGTATATGATAATGGTGTTAGAATTGGAAATATACCAGACCATAAAGTTAAAGCAAAGAGAACTGGTACGAATCAATCATGGTTTCCAGAAAGCTGGAGTGAATCGGATATAGCTAATGCAGGTGCATATATAGGAAATTTACTAGAAAAATGTAAATGCGGCTGATGGAGTAACAGTATTTGGAAACTATAATGGTGTCAGAGTTGGTGTAATTCGTACAAATGGACGTATTAGTACAATATTTCCCGATCTTTGCGTCGCAACCATAAAATATAAGGAGGCATATAATGATTAAGAATATAATGGATGATATAATTTCAGAAAGAAAGAGTAAAAATATTGAAGATGATTATGGTATTCAGAACTGTTGGAATAAAATGATAGATATTTTATCTAAAGATATTAATGAAACAGTTGCATATTTAGAAAATTGTTCTGAAGAAGATATTTATTTTATTAGTGAAGTTTTTGAAGATGTGTCTGAACAGTTGCAAAAAGTAAAGAATATATTGAATGTTTAAGGAAGTTGGATGATAAATTTCCTAATTTGGACATGACAAAAGATATCGATTTGGCAGAAGAGTATATTTAATCATGCCGTGGGCGGTATAGTGGCAGTGTTTCTCAGGTGGAGATGCAAAGCCGATTAGTGTAATAGGTATTAATGGAAAGGCGGAGGAGCGGTGAGTATGGGAAAAAAGAGAACGCTGGCTATTATACTGTTACTGTGTGTTCTGGGCGGGCTGATAGCTTGTGGCAGAAAAAAAAAAAAGAAGATGAGTATACCTATATGATTAAACTAAACGATAATGCATCGGGCAGTAAGCAGTTTTCCTCCTGTGGTTATTTGTGGGTTTACTCTGTGACAGATCAGATGTTTACAAAGTACGGGAATGGTGAAATGCCAAGCAGCTGGACGGTGGGGGATACCTATATATTTTTCACAACAGAGCAGAAAAACGGGGGGATGGACAGCGGCTATAAGTTGTGGCGATGTAATAAGGCGACGAATGAGTGTGAGTTTTTGGGGGGATATGTCGAGTGATGCGAGTCTGAACATTCATGAAAATTATTTATTCCTTGCGTTTGGGAAAGACAAGGTGTGGTTGATGCCGGTGGAAGGGGATTTTGGGGAGAGGATCAATCTGGCAGAACAGTTGGCAGAAAACGATGGAGATTCAGGAAGATACGAATTGAATATTGCTGGTTATCATGGCTGGAACATCTATTCGTATGATGGAGATATTATAGCGGTGACAGATCAGGATGATCATAGCGTTGCCATAAGTAATGTTTTGTCGATTGATGTGCGTGTAGATAAACACTGGTATTATAAAGATGGAGAGAGTATTGAGTTTCAGGATGACTATTTTCAATATAGGAGAGCGGGCGAAGACGAATGGCATGATATTTGTCCAGAGTATTTTGGTAACATATTATGGTTTAAACTTGGAATTAGGGAGGTAAATTTTCTCCCAAAGCGCATTGTGAAGGAAGGGGAGAAGCTTTATCTGTCAGTTGAGATAGGAAGGACGAAGGTGACTGAGATGTCACAGAAGCATTTAGAGAGAGAACTGCTGGTCGAAATCGATCTTGAGACGGACAAGAGCCGTATGCTATACGATACGCGAAATAATAGGACAAGAATCGTCGGATACCGGGAGGGAAATGTTTATCTGCTGAAAGATCATATTGTATACAAAAAACGTGTTGAAAACTGGAGAGCAGAGGGAAATGTATGATTTGGGTCAAGAAAGCATGCTCTGGTATGAGGAAGATGGAGAACATAAGGATGTTCATTTTGAATGGTATGGAGATTATATGGTTGTATGGAGCTATAACAATGGGGATGGGGAAAAATCTGGTGACGATAAAAAGCCTGGATATGACGAGGTAGGAAACATTAGCAGAATGGTAATCTGAGAGAGAGGGCAAACGATAAAATAAAGGAGATGATTGTATATGATGGGGATGAGAGCTAAAAAAATCTGCATGGCAATGCTCCTTATCGTGGGCGGTATAGTGGCAGTGTTTCTTGCACATAGAAAAGTGGCAGAGAAAATCACAGAGGAAGAGTACCAACGTTTTTTAGATGGGGAAGTGCCTGCTATGAAAGAGAATGGAAAAACTTATTTTCTGGAAGACTTGTTCGGGGAAGATGTAAGTGATGTTGAAACTTTTTTATCTGATATTGACGGAGATGGAGTGAAGGGAGCTGCATATCCGGAATGGCATTTATTATATTTTAAAAGGAAAAAAAAGGGGAAACTGACGATTCTATATGAGGGTACTGCTATTTACGATGAGCCGGTAGAAGCGATGTCCGGCATTCTGTATTATAGGGAGGGAGGGGCACCATATAATGAGGCTTACTATTTTACAAGATTTGAAAAAGATGGAACAATGGTGAAAGGACCTACTTATCAATGCTACGACAGTGACGAGGATGGAGAGATTGGGGTGGAAGATCTTTATTTAAAGGACGGCGTAGAGCAGGATAGGACTGCGTGGGAGAAGGAAACGGAGATATACAGAGCAATAAAAATGAGCGGGGCTTATAGTCGGGTTGTTTCGATGGAGAAAAATCAATGAAGTATATTCAGAACAGAACAAACTGGTGCTGGGTGGCTGCCTGTAAAGTTGTCGGAGAGCAGTATAAGAAAAATTTTACGGAATTTGCGTTTACACTGGAAAGTCCGGAGACGGGAGGTAGCGGTCAGCAATCTGGATGGACTGCGTACAGATATTGTAAAAAGAAGAAATGGAATATATTTTGTGGATGCGAGGCTTAAAGTATGTTGTGCTGGGAGATTGTGAGAGTAACTTGATACAGACAATTACATTAGGTACATACGAATCCGTACACTTACCAGAGACCAAAGATCACGCCGTTACCGAATGAGACCGCCTTAACCGTTCCGGGAGGAACGAGGGTGGCAGTGGTGCCAAACGGGACAGCGCCAGCCTTGAATCTGCCATACCTTTCGGGGCAGTATACCGAATATCCGGCAGCAGTGCAGGGATGGGCACAGCAGGCTTTGCCGGGATGGGGAAGTAGTATTGAGACCAGTAGTAAGACAATTGATGATGTAATTGACGGCTTGCCAGAAACTACTAACGGAAAAGGCGTTGCTAGGAACTTTGAATCAACAGGTGATTTTGAACAGACAATTTGGGATTTTGATGCCCTCAATCCTATCGACGTGAAAAGAAATTCAAACAAAATATGGACCGGAAAAGTCGGTAAGTTGAGTGATGGAACAACAGTTGTTGCTCGTCCAGGTAGTACAACAGGAGGAGCGACTCTTGAAATAAGGGTGTCCAATAGGAAAGTGTACAAAATTCGATATTAGGAGAGATAAAAGATATGGAAAAATGGAAAGAAGTATTTGTTGGTATAATTCCAAAAGCAGTTTACCAAGTGCAACTAATAAATGGTGAGAAACAAGGACTAACTATAAAACTGTCAAGTAGTCAAACATGCGTAATGATTAATTTCGGTATGGTTCAAGCAGTACGTATGCTAGATGAAGGAATTGTGCAAAGTAACCTTTATTCTGAAAATGAAATACGGAAATATAAGGATAATGATTTTCAGAATATAATTTATGAAGTACAAGATGGTGAATTTTTTAGAACAAATAAATCAAATTTCTGATGGTTATGGAGAGGCTTTAAATTTAAAACATTATGTAGTGATTACTCAGAATTACAATATTGATATTGTAACTGAATGGGAACCAACAATAGAAATTTCAAAGATGTAATAATTCAGGACATTTCTCTTGACGATTCCAAACACCCATGTTACAAGGGCATTCAGCAATCCCAATAAGTTATGTGTTGTATTAATAATTCCATAACTCATGCTTTGTACTGGTAGAAGTAAAGATTGTTCCTGCAATAGTAACAAACCATTCACAGTTTAGATTGGTTTGGAATGGGCTTTTTAGATCTGGATCTGCCATGTGACATCAGGGATATCATTGTGGATGTAAGGAATCTTGCCAAAGCAGATGATATAAAATGGGATATGATCGCCATGCTTGCACTTGATCTTATCGGGGTAATACCGGTGATCGGTGCATTAAAATACTCGGACGAAATAGGAACACTGTTCAAAAGTGCAGATAAAGTCAGTGTGGTGACGAGAAGTACAGATGGTGCCGGTGTGCTGGCAAAGCATGCAGATGAGGCAGGAGCATAGCCGCACGGAGTAAAAGTGTTCAGGTATTCAGATGAGACAGCCGAAGCAGTGACATCCGGAGAAAAGCTGTTAAAGGAAAGTGGGACAATATATGAATCATTTGCCGATATGATGTCACCGGAGGATGCGAAAAGATATTTGGATTTTCTGGAGAATGGAAGCAGAGAAGGATTGACAAGTGCCGAACTGGCAGGAGTGGAAAAGGCAGATGCATTGCTGGTATCCCAGAAAGTTGGATATGAGGATGTATGGGATTTAAGGAATGCAGGTGATTTGCTTGAGAGCAGAGTGGTACAGGAGAAAGATTAATACCAGGAATGGAAGGTGTCGTTACTGGTGGAGATTCTACAAAATTAGGGAAAAAAATGATGGAATCCATGGGATTGCCTAGAGGAACTAATTGACAGGACATCAGGCGCAAAGATATTATTCCCGTAGAAATGGCAAACCATCCAGTATTACAAAGAAAATGGAATGGATTTAGATGATGCTTCCAATGGACTGTTTTTAAGAACTCCTGCAGATGATATAAGTGCTAAGGTATGATTTGCAACAAAATCTAAAATATTTACAGCGCCGTGGATTGCCATTATATCCTAGTCAAAGTGCAACTGTAGATTTGTGGCAACGTAGCTTAGAGAGGATTCAATAAATGGACGAAAATAAAATTGTAAATGTAAAAGCATTATTGTACGATGCTGATACCGATGAAGTAAAAAAGAATTATTTCTCAAACGGAAGATCAAGAAATTTTATATGTGTCTATGCTTATAATTATAATTGGGATAATGGTTTTGATATTCCACAAACGGTTTTAGATAATAAAAAAATGTGATTTAAGTATAGCATTATTAATTTTTATATAGGGCTGATGGATTAAGTTATTTAGAAGACAAAACTGATAATGCTAATTTACCACAATGGTATTCTTTTTATAAAAAAGATTATATGATTCAATATTAACAGGAGAATATCAAAGCGGAGAAATTGAATTTAAAGTACCATTGTCAAGAGTTCAGCTCTTTAAATTGAAAAAAAGTAATAGCAGAGGAAGAAAATATTTTCACTGAAAATATTGAAGGAAAATGCTTGGATATTAATTTATAGTGTTAAATGATGAGTATATGGAAAATCGTGGCAAATATAAAGACAGGATAGATACAGAGTTGGATATTTATTTTGACGGAATTATGAAGTGGCCGGTGGACTTGGGAGCACCATTGTCGCAGACGAATGGGAGAAGTATGAGAAAAATCAAAAAACTAAAACGAATATCTATAATGTTGTTATGTGCAGTATTGCTTCATGGAGGATGCGGGTCTCGTACAGCAGAAGAAACAGAAAAAAGTCGATACAACGGAGAATTTTGATCTGATAGGAACGGAGGGCTGGGAGTATCAGGGAGAAAAGAAACAGTATATTTATGGAGAATGGACAGTCACCGGTGTCAGAAAGGGGGATACCTGGGATGAGACGGATGAACGGGTGGGTGCTGTGTATGAGCTGTTACCGGAGAGCTGTTCCTACAAAAAGCAGCACGGAATCGTACTCACTAAAATTAGAAGGGTACTCTGCATCGTTGATTTCAGCACGAGAGTATGATATAGCCGGAATGCTGCCGCAGGACACGAACTATTGTCTGGAGTTCAGTGAGGTGGAGATGGGAAGAAAGTATGGTGGGATAAAGAGTGCATTCACGGTATTGATTTTAATTGGGGAAAATGAAATCATAGGACGTGAAGATGGAAACTGGTGTCGTCTGGAAAAAACAACCGACTATAATGATATGCCAGAAGGAAAAAGACTTTCTGATACCAATTAGCGGTATTTGGAATGGAGAGTGGGAGGTCACAGAGATTCTGAAAGAGGATGGTGATGATGCAGAGCAGTATATAGGAGCAGATTTTTCCACATGGTTTCAAGAGATACTAGAGGAAAAAAAGTTTTGTAACTTTTATATTGTTTCCACAAGGGAGCCGTCCATAAAACAACTGGTAAAGGCAATGTGGCTGGAGAAAGAAAACATTTGTAGGTTTTTATGAATTTTCAGATGATTTTTTTACTGGGATAAAATGATTGTAAAAGATGAGATGACAGCAGTATTGGTAAAGGATGGAAACTACCTGTGGGCAAGGCGGACATCCAAGAGGGATCAGTATGGGGTGTATCTGGATGCCTATATGGAGGATTATCTGAATGATGGTGATTTGATGAGAACGGAAGCAACGAATGAGGAGAAGGTGCATCAGGAACAGGACGCGGAAAACATGGATGGTTGGGAAAAACAAGGGGAAAAGACAGCAGTATATATGGGGGAGTCTGGCAGATTACAGGTATCAGAGAAGGAGATACCTGGGATGAGACGGATGAACTGGTAGGCGCCGTGTATGAAATGTTGCCGGAAAGCTGTTCCTATAAAAGCAAAACGTGGTCATATACCGTAGAGTTGGGTGGGTATGAAGCCTCTCCAATTGTTCGGTGGTTTGAATAGAATATAGGAAATATGCTGCCGACGCCGGCGGGGTATTACCTGTCGTTTGCTGAGGTAAAGCCTGGTGAGGAGTATGCCAGATCACGCAGTGCCTTTTCTCCATGTATATTGACAGATGAAAAAGAGATGTTAGCCTTTTTGGGGAGAAGAGTATACCGCATGGAGAAGGTGGTGGATTATGATGATATCGTAGAAGGAAAAGATTTCTTTTAGAGCAGACTATGGGCTTTGGAGCGGGGAATGGGTGGTTACGGAAGTTCTAAAATCAGAGCAACACGACGCAGAAGAATATATCGGAATGAACTTTTCCACAATGGAGGATAATGAGATCTGTGATTTTTATCTTGTGGATATAGGGGAAAAATCAATAGAGAAGCTTGTAGAGGCAATGGGTCTGGAAAAATGAATTTTGTGTAGTTTTCTATGAATTTTCAGAGGATTGTTTTTGGGATAAAAATGATTTTAAAGGATGAAATGACTGTGGTGCTGGTAAAAAGATAATAAATTATTTTTGGGCAAAGCGGATGTCTGAAAAAGATCCGGCAGGACTGTATGGATCATATCTTTGAGTTGATTAAGGTGCAAAGGTAGGGAATAGACATGAAAAAAAACATATCGCCTTAGGTATTTGTGTGCTTATTTTTTGATTACCGGAGGTCGCAGCCTTCATAATGCCGCAGTCTGGAGAAAACGGATATGGGGGAGGGATTTCAGGTACAGAGAAAGATGGTAAAAATGTTCCGAAAATGAGAATATCACATTCCGGGTTTTGATGGAAAAGAAATTTCGGTTAGCAGAGACAGGCTGATGGATACGGAAAGAATTAACAACCGGTGGAGTTTGGAAGAGACAGATGCCATGATAGCTCCGCTAAAAGCGAACATGGACGACGGATACATATATGGGCTATGTTCTCCGTATAATCTGAGCAAGTTTGAGCCGGATACTTATGCGGACGAGGAAGCACGGGAAACGTTTTTCGGGGAATATCACGAGGCGGTCGAGCAAAGCAGAGGAGAGTCCTGTACCGGATATCAGCGTTGAAGTACAACCGGTGGAAGAATATGAAGATTGATATACAATCCGTGTCAATGGCTATGAAAGCCCGTTTTCTATCATTTTAAGCACAGAAAGAATAAATGACGAGTATCCCATTTACAGTGATACAACGACACTGTCGGAAAGTTTTTTGTGGAATACCCAGTTGTCTATAAAAATTGTTTGCCAAATTTAAAGACGGAGAAAAAGCGACAGATATAATCCAGCGACAGTGATTGTATCTGCGGATGGACAGGTACTGCTGCTGATGGAGGGCGCATTCTACTCATTGGAGAGAAGATAGGGTGTATGGGATTTTTCTGGGAACGATGTCTGAAAATCAATGAAGTATATTCAGAACAGAACAAACTGGTGCTGGGTGGCGGCCTGTAAAGTTGCCGGAGAGCAGTATAAGAAAAAAATTTTTTGTGGATGCGTGGCAGTCAGCTATTGCTAGGGAATGCAGATTTTCTGCACGGAGGTTTGAGGGAAAATTTCCGGGAAATGATCAGATGAAGATGCGAGGCTTAAAAAGTATGTTGTGCTGGGAGATTGTGAGAGTAACTTGATACAGACAATTACATTAGGTACATACGAATCCGTACACTTACCAGAGACCAAAGATCACGCCGTTACCGAATGAGACCGCCTTAACCGTGCCGGTGGAACGAGGGTGGCAGTGGTGCCAAACGGGACAGTGCCAGCCTTGAAGCAGCCATACCTTCCGGGGCAGTATACTGAATATCCGGCGCTGGTGCAGGGATGGGCACAGCAGGCTTTGCCGGGAGGGAGAAATGCCGCAGATGTAATACAATTATCTAAAAATAGTATTCAACATATTAAGAAGCATACATTTGAGGGAATGTCAGAACAAGCAAAAGTATTTAACTGACGAACAGTTAGCCGACAAATTAGCTAATACACCATTTTTTAATAAAAACTGGTCTCAGGATGAAGTTGTAAAAAGTATACACAAGAGGCATACAATACATTACGAAGTCAAAGCTAAAACTGGTATACATTCAGTAGAGATAAATGGAGAAATTATAAATGTTTTTATAAAAGGATGACGGAACATTTGATACTGCGTATGGTGTATATCAGTATACGGTAGACGATTTTAGATAGGAGATACATATGTTTGAATTATATTACAGAGTAGTTCATAGTGAGTATGATGATTTTGTAGGGCAAAATGGTTTTTTTTCAAATTAAGTGTAATGAGTGTAAATATGGAGAAATATATCCTAAAGAGCTGGAAACAGTTATGGATAAAGTTTCACTATATGATTGGTTTGAAAGGTTGGCAAGGGTTATTAAATATTTGTCATTAAAAGATTATGTTGCGCTTAGTGATGTTGAATCATATAATACATGGATTGAATTTAGAAAAACAAATGAAGAAGTAATGGTAAGCATTGTAAAGGCAGAGAAGGAAGAAGGTTCTCATGATATTGAGTTCAAACCTGAAAAGAGCCTATTGCAGGAGAATGGGAAAAACAAGTGATTCGTTACAGTCAACTAAAAACTGAGATAATTGAAAAGTTAGGAGAATATGTAGAGTTTATTACAATTAGTAACACGGAGCATCCAGAGATTGAAAAAATAGACGAGCTACTTAAAGGTTTTCAAAAATGTGACTTTTTAAGAAATAACAAGCTTTTTTATGTCTATAGAGCCTGCCGACTTGCAACTATTTAAATATTACCGCAGTTGCAGATTTTTTTATGGAAATAAAGCCGGGAGAGCACGGAAAGGTGACGCTCCGGGGATCTGGCGGGAATGCCGGACATCAGAAGGCTGCAGGAGGAAGCGGTCAGGATTACGGTACAGGAGGACGGTGACAACCGTGAGCAGGTATTGTTCCGGGGATTATCCAGAGTGTGCACACGTTTGTGGAGAACAGGGGTGTGCCAGGTAATGTGTCCGGCAGCGGGCTTTCCGTGGAAACAGGAGTCCCGGTCATAGCGAGTTGATGAAAGAGAGCAATCATACTATTGATAAAAAAAGTACAGAAATTGTTAGCTTTATTACTTGGAATCTATCAAAAAGGTGTGGTCAAGGAAGTTATTTTGGGATATGAGCCTGCAGATGATGATATGATGATATTAAGGGTAGCCCGAAAACAAATAGAAATGTTAAACGAGAATGTTTTTAATTCTCGGTGGGCATGTAGTGTTTATAATTTTGCAAAACATATGAAACTTTAGGGGTTGCGAGAGGGGGGCTGGGTATTACTACCGCACAACTTGAAGCATCAGCCGGAGCGCTGACCGCCGGGGCAGTATACCGAATATCCGGTAGCGGCGCAGGGGCTTGGCACAGCAGGCTTTGCTGGGAGGGGGGGAAGTGGTATTGAGACCAGCTATGGGAAGTCAACACTTAATTCATTAAAAAATACAGAAAATTTTACAGACTCAGCTATTGAACATATATTTGAAGGGCAGGTAAATGCAAGAGGTAAAAGCAGTTGGATATCATTATAAAGGAATAGAAGGCACCTCTGGTAATGTAATACCAGAGACGGAATCATCTACTAATAACTTTGGAATATATAAAAGCAAAAGTTGAAGTGAATGGTATTCCAAAGACTGCAAATGGAGGATTTTCATCGTTTTATCCAAAAAGCATGAGCCCACAAGAAGTTATTGGTAGTATAAATGAAGCTTATCGGAATCGCGTATATATTCGTGGAAATACATATTCAGGTTTAACAAGTAGTGGAATGGAAATTGAAATGTTTTTGGACAAAAATGGAAAAATCATTTCGGCATATCCTGTATACTAACATGGAGGAAAGGTTGTAGAAAATTATGATATTGAGATTTTATAAAACAATACTAATTGGAAAAAAACGAAGATTATTAATTGAGTTTAAGGAAAATAAATATCAAATATTATCTACTTTTTGGAATCAGATGTGTCACCTTTTGAAGAATGGATAAAATCAGATTTTGATAGGGGGGGGGGGGGGGGGGGGGGGGGGGGGGGGGGGGGGGGGGGGGGGGGGGGGGGGGGGGGGGGGGGGGGGGGGGGGGGGGGGGGGGGGGGGGGGGGGGGGGGGGGGGGGGGGGGGGGGGGGGGGGGGGGGGGGGGGGGGGGGGGGGGGGGGGGGGGGGGGGGGGGGGGGGGGGGGGGGGGGGGGGGGGGGGGGGGGGGGGGGGGGGGGGGGGGGGGGGGGGGGGGGGGGGGGGGGGGGGGGGGGGGGGGGGGGGGGGGGGGGGGGGGGGGGGGGGGGGGGGGGGGGGGGGGGGGGGGGGGGGGGGGGGGGGGGGGGGGGGGGGGGGGGGGGGGGGGGGGGGGGGGGGGGGGGGGGGGGGGGGGGGGGGGGGGGGGGGGGGGGGGGGGGGGGGGGGGGGGGGGGGGGGGGGGGGGGGGGGGGGGGGGGGGGGGGGGGGGGGGGGGGGGGGGGGGGGGGGGGGGGGGGGGGGGGGGGGGGGGGGGGGGGGGGGGGGGGGGGGGGGGGGGGGGGGGGGGGGGGGGGGGGGGGGGGGGGGGGGGGGGGGGGGGGGGGGGGGGGGGGGGGGGGGGGGGGGGGGGGGGGGGGGGGGGGGGGGGGGGGGGGGGGGGGGGGGGGGGGGGGGGGGGGGGGGGGGGGGGGGGGGGGGGGGGGGGGGGGGGGGGGGGGGGGGGGGGGGGGGGGGGGGGGGGGGGGGGGGGGGGGGGGGGGGGGGGGGGGGGGGGGGGGGGGGGGGGGGGGGGGGGGGGGGGGGGGGGGGGGGGGGGGGGGGGGGGGGGGGGGGGGGGGGGGGGGGGGGGGGGGGGGGGGGGGGGGGGGGGGGGGGGGGGGGGGGGGGGGGGGGGGGGGGGGGGGGGGGGGGGGGGGGGGGGGGGGGGGGGGGGGGGGGGGGGGGGGGGGGGGGGGGGGGGGGGGGGGGGGGGGGGGGGGGGGGGGGGGGGGGGGGGGGGGGGGGGGGGGGGGGGGGGGGGGGGGGGGGGGGGGGGGGGGGGGGGGGGGGGGGGGG
>VOFJ01003198.1_pt1 | contig 32951 bp, 58 predicted proteins | sample 5384081 | NCBI WGS metagenome assembly VOFJ01 (sample SAMN12384729, study PRJNA508395) | human gut metagenome | isolation source: healthy gut I | host: Homo sapiens | reverse complement strand
CGCCAAGCCGGCATCCGAATAGGTCAGCACAACCTCCGGTGCCGTAAATGTCTCACCCTGCTTTAATTCCCACTTAAAATCCTGCGGATGAATTCCCATCACCACGCGCAGGGAATCAAACTGGTTTCTTCTCCACCTGCGCCAGGAAATTGCCGGAATACACAAAATGGAATCCGTACACGCGCCCCTGCTCCTGTCCGGCGTTTGCGGACACCAGCGCCACGAACGGGTGCTCCTGATGGGAAGATTCACCGCGGCAGGAGCCAACAGACTGTTTTCCGTAGCCGATCTGGCGGTATTCGATCTGTCGCTCTCTCGCCCAGGAACCATGCAACGTCAGCATCCGGTAATCCTCCGCGTCAAGATCCAACGCCGTAGAAAATACCTTCGTAAGATACACCGGTTCTTTGGCATGGTTCGTCACGCGCACGCTCCGCGTAATGACATCCACGTCATAAAATGCCGTGTAGTACAATGTGACCGTAAGATCCAGCACTTCATCCGCCAGCACAATCTCAAGCGTCTCACACTCTTCTTCGCTGCCGAACGTGGCCGGAAGTCCCGGAAGTCCCGGTTTGCCCGCATAGATCTTATGCTCCCTGTAAAGCGGCTGCACCGCCGTATTGCCGTTTTTGTCCGCTACGGAAATCGCACTCTCCCTGTAATCGCCGACGCCGTGCCCCGGATACTCCATCGGAAACGCATCCAGAAAAGAGCTCCGGTCGCGGTTGTTCTGTGAAGGAACAAACGGTGCCTCCCCGGTGCGCATCAGCGCACGGACGTCATAGTCCGTGATCTTTGCGCCGTAATAGATATGTCCCAAAAACTTTTTCTTCATCCACGATACCGATCAGATAACTGGTATGTGGTGTATCCAGTTTAAAAACCCGTTCTTTTTCGTAATAATGAATTGCTCCCATACCATCTCCCGCTTCTTATTTCAACAGATCTTCCTTCAATGCCGCAAGCTTTGCATCCGCATCCGCAAGGGAGGTTCCCTTTACGCCAAAGTAGTATTTGATCTTCGGCTCCGTTCCGGACGGGCGCACACAGCACCACGCATTGTCGGAAAGTTCATAATAAAGTACGTTGGATGCCGGCAGTCCGGTCTTTGTCACCTCGCCAGTCACAAGATCCTTTCTGGTGTCCTCCTTGTAGTCGCGCACCGCCAGTACCCGATGACCGCCCAGCTCCTTCGGCGGGTTCGTGCGGTACTCACTCATCATCGACTGAATCTGTGCCGCACCGTCGATTCCCTTTAAGGTCTTCGTCTCCAATCCCTCTCTGTAATAGCCGTACTTCTCATACATATCCAGCATTGCATCCCACAGGGTCTTGCCGTGCTTCTTGCACCAGGAAGCCACCTCGCAAAGCATCATGACCGCCACGCACGCATCCTTGTCTCTCGCGTAGGTTCCTGCCAGGCAGCCGTAGCTCTCTTCCAGTCCGAATACGTAGTGATACGTATGCTGCTGCTCGAAGAACTTGATCTGCTCTCCGATATACTTAAATCCGGTCAGCACCTCGATCAGCTTCACGTTGTAGGCTGCCGCGATCGCTTTTTGCCATATCGGTCGTCACGATCGTCTCCACGAGCGCCGGGTTCTCCGGCATGGTTCCCATCGCTGTCTTCTCTCTTAAGATGTACTCTGCGATCAGCATACCGGACATATTTCCGGTAAATGTCACATATCCGCCGGTCTTTGTGTCCTTGCAGTACACGCCAAGACGGTCTGCATCCGGGTCTGTCGCGAGCACGATGTCCGCATCGACTTCTTTTTTGCCAGCTTTAACGCAAGCTCAAATGCCTTCGGGGACTCCGGGTTCGGGTAGGATACCGTCGGGAAATTACCGTCCGGCAGCTCCTGCTCTTTTACCACGTACACCTGCTCGAATCCAAGCTCCTTTAACACGCGGCGCACCGGAAGGTTGCCGGTTCCGTGGAGCGGTGTGTATACAATCTTAATGTCCTTCGCCATCTCCTTGATGACTTCCGGATGGATCGACTGCTTCTTCAGCTCCTCCATGTAACGGTCGTCGATCTCTTTTCCGATGACCTTGTAAAGTCCTGCGGCAACGGCATCTTCTTTCTTCATCGTCTTCACCTGGTCGAAAGATGTCACCTTCGCCACTTCCGCCAGGATATTCTTGTCGTGCGGCGGTGTGATCTGTGCGCCGTCCTCCCAGTATACCTTGTAGCCGTTATATTCTCTCGGGTTATGGCTCGCCGTAATCACAATTCCGGAAATACAGCCGAGTTCACGCACGGCAAAGGAAAGCTCCGGCGTCGGACGCAGGCTGTCGAACACATACGCCTTGATGCCGTTTGCGTTCAGGCAGAGCGCCGCCTCATCCGCAAATTCGGTGGACATGATTCTGGAATCGTGGGCGATCGCAACACCCTTCTCCTGTCCGTTCTGGGAGAGAATGTAGTTCGCCAGTCCCTGTGTCGCCTGACGCACGGTATAAATGTTCATGCGGTTTGTGCCCGCGCCGAGCACGCCGCGCAGTCCGCCGGTTCCAAACTCTAACTGACGGTAAAAACGATCCTCAATCTCCGCCGCATCGTCCCCTATTGCAGCAAGTTCTGCCTTTGTATTCTCATCAAAATACGGGTTTGTGCACCACTCTTTGTAAGTCTCCATGTAACTCATATCTCTTCTTCTCCTTTTTACTGATATTCTTCTGCCGCACAGAAGGAAGCTTTCTTGCTTCAAATTATAAACTTTTTTAAACTGATTGTAAACTAATTTTAGTTAATCTTCTGTCACGGTTCCATCCGATGCCACAGCTGCCTCCGAAATGCCATCCAGATAATTCAAAACCGACTCCGCCTGTCCGCCTTCGGCAGGATATGTCACGCCCCCGCCGCATACACCGGCACGAACCGGTAGGATGCCCGCCCCGCGGCGTCGATCGTCACCTCAAGCATCGCCGACCGGTCGATACTCTGCCCGAAGATAAAATTGCCGAGACTGTAGAATACCGGCTTCCCGTCGATATAGGAGACCCCCTGCAGACAGTGGGTGTGCGATCCCACAACCACATCCGCCCCGGCATCGATGCACGCCTTCGCAATCTGTGTCTGGTTCGCCTCCGGATATGCCTGGTACTCCACGCCCCAGTGCGGATAGACCGCCACATAGTCGCAGGTCTCCCTCGCTTCCTTAATTACCTCCACAAGAGCCGTGGTGTCATAGCAGCTAAACAGTCCCGGCACTGCATTTTCCACCTTCCAGTCCGCCGTCGGGACAACCCGGGATACCGCGATAAATCCGTATTTTTTCCCGTGGACTTCAATCACCTGCACCTGCTTTGCACGCTCCGTGGAATCGCCCGCGCCGCCATATAGAATCCCGGCGCCGTCTAACGCTGCAAACGTATCCGAGAGTGCATCCCTTCCATAATCAAGTGTGGTTGTTGGCGAGTGATACCACATCCACGCCCATCTCATTTAATGCCTTTACATAGCCCGGACTGCACCGGAATGTAAACTGTTTGTCCGCCATCGGCGTGCCGCGGTCCGAGAACGGGGAATTCATTATTCACCATCAGAATATCCGCTGCCTGAAGTTCCTCCAGCAGTTCCGGTGCAACCACGCCCTTGATTCCGTCCGCATCATAACCCGCCTTAAACGCATTTGCAAACAGGACATCCCCGGTAAAAAGAATCGTCGTACTGCCATCCGCTTCCGCCTGACCGCCCGCTTCCGCTTCTTCGGCCACTTCCGCGGCTTCCGTTCTCTCCTCCTCCGCCTCCGTGGTCTCCACCGCGGTCTCATTCTCCTCCCTGGCAGGCGCACGATCCGCTCCGCTATCCGCCCCCGCATGCTCCGTGTCCTCACCCGATACCACAGCTGCCGGCTCTTCGCCCGGCACCATTACTTCCGGCGTGCTCCCTTTCGTCCGCGCCACGGCAGCAATACATCCTGCCACCATGACAATTGACAGCAACATACAATAGGATTCTGCACTTTTTTATTCATAAAATTCCTCCCTTTATTCTTCTCTCTCATCGTCTCTAGTGTATCAGTGCTTTGTGTTTCAGGCAAGAAAAAAAAGACCATTCCGGCAAACTGGCATGGTCAATTTAATCGCAACTGGACATTTTTATCAATCCATCTTGTGTTATACTCTTATGCATCAACGTTGAAATACAAACTTTTATATGAATCTGACAGAATGGAGACTTCCTAATGACAAATCAAAATATTAAAAAACTGGTAACTGCTGCCCTTCTCGCCGCCATGACATGCGTGGCAACCATGATCATCAAGATCCCGACACCAACCTTCGGCTACATTCATCCGGGAGATGGCTTCGTTCTGCTGTGCGGCGTCGTGCTTGGCCCACTTCCCGGAGCGCTCGCTGCCGGCATCGGCTCGATGTTCTCAGACATTTTCTCCGGCTACGTGACCTGGGCTCCTGCAATTTTCATTATCAAGGCGCTCACGGGGGCGGCATTGCCGGACTGCTCTTCCATCGTTTTAAAAAACACCCTGCACTCGAAAAAAAGGGACGCTACGCAGCGCTCGCAATCGGCGGCATCGTCGGAGAAGCCATCATGGTCATCGGCTATTTTCTCTACGAAACCGGACTTGCCGCACTCGGCAGCGGAGCCTTAAACCAGGCATCTATCGCCGCCGGCATTGCTTCCTCTGCGACCGGTATCCCGTTTAACATCGTACAGGGTGTTGTCGGCATTATTCTTAGTCTGATACTGCTTCCGGTGCTCTCTAAAATCCCGGATGTCCGTGACTGGATCGAGCGCTAGGCGACCACCTTTCCTCCGAAGATGACCTTCTTCGTGGACAGGTCATCCTTGGAGAGAAGGACACAGTCGCCGCGGTGGCCTGCGGTAATGCTTCCGCACACATCCGCCGCACCGATCGCTCTCGCCGGATTATAGGTTGCAGCGCACGGCTGTCTCTAACGGGATTCCCATGGAGACAGCCTTTCGCATGCAGTCCATGAGATTCGTCGCCGAGCCGGCAATCGTTCCGTCCTCTAAGGTTGCAAGATTGCCACGCACAGTAACCGGAAGTCCGCCGAGGGAATACGCACCGTCCTCCATACCGGTCGCCATCATGCTGTCGCTGATTAAGATCATACGCTCCGCCCCGAACAGGGAAAATACCACGCGGACCGCCGAAGCATCAATATGAATCCCGTCGCAGATCAGCTCCGGCATGACATGCTTCGCGTCAAACGCCGCGCCAAACACGCCCGGCGCGCGATGGGTGAACGGCGGCATTGCATTGAAAAAAATGCGTCACATGATCCGCCCCCTGTGAAAATGCGCGGTATGCAGTCTCGTAATCACTGCAGGTATGTCCGACCGAGATATGTACCTGATCCGCCAGCCGGCGGATGAACTCCTTGGCACCGTCCGTCTCCGGTGCAATCGTAATCAGACGCACCAGCCCGTGTGCTGCCTCCTGCAGCCGCAGGAACATCTCTACATCCGGATTCCGGATATAAGCCGGATTCTGCGCACCCTTTTTCTCCATGGAAATAAACGGTCCTTCCAGATGAATCCCGATCAGTCTCGCCCCGGTGTCCTGCTCTGCCTCCGGTCTCTTTGTATACGCATACGCATTGGCACACACCGTCTTAAGCGTCTCCTCCGAGAGTGTCATCGATGCCGGGCAGATGCTTGTCACACCCTGGCGAAGCTCGTACGCACCGATCGCCTGCAATGCCTCCGGTGTTCCGTCCGAGAAATCATGACCTGCACATCCGTGAAAATGGATATCCACAATCCCCGGAATCAGGTAATCTCCCCCTGCGTCCAGAATCTCTTCCCCGTCCGTGCCGGCCGCTTCACTCCCCGCAAAACAGCCGTTTTTATCCGGACATCCCGCTCCACAAATCCGTGCTCTACCGTGTATACAAGTGCATTCTTAATTCTCATCTTAAATCCCCCATTTCCCTCTGACTTTACCTCTATAATGGTGACATGGAAAGCGCTGCCTCATCGCAGACAACCGTCACATCCGGATGCATCTGCAGGATGGATGCCGGCACTTCCGGCGTCACCGGTCCGAAGAACGCGCGTGAGACGATATCTGCTTTGCTCTCTCCCGAGACAACCACCAGAATCTTTTTTGCCTGCATGATCGTTCTTATTCCCATAGTATATGCCTGCTTGGGCACTTCGTCAATAGAGGTAAAAAACGTGCATTAGCCCGAATGGTACTCTCTGCCAGATCCACCAGATGTGTCTCCTTCTCGAACGCTGCACCCGGCTCATTAAATCCGATATGTCCGTTATTCCCCAGCCCCAAAAAGCTGTAAATCGATTCCGCCGAGCGACTTTATGATCTGCTCATGCTTCGCGCAGGCATCTGCCGCGTCCGGGTTTGTGCCATCCGGGACATGCGTTGCCGTCTTATCGATATTCACATGGTCAAACAGGTTCTCCTGCATAAAATAGTAGTAACTCTGCGGGTCCGTGTGTGCCAGACCGCGGTATTCGTCCAGATTGACCGTTGACACTCTGGAAAAATCAAGATCTCCCTTCTCATACCACTCGATCAGCTGACGGTATGTTCCCACCGGCGTCGATCCCGTGGCAAGACCGAGTACACAGTCCGGTTTCATAATAATCTGCGCCGAAATGATATTTGCCGCCTTTCTGCTCATGTCCTGATAGTCTTTTGCTCTGATAATGTTCATCGTAATCCCTTTTCCCTTTCTCTCATGAGGCAGGAGGCGCCTTCCCGTCTCCCGCCCGTTATTTACTGCAGATTTTTCTGCCTCTGTCTTGACTTTATCAGCCAGGCAACGCCCTTTCAAGGGTTTGCGGGCAACTGCACAAACAGGGATAAAAAAAGGCAAGCGCAAATCACTTTTCATTTTCCATGGAAGATGATATGATACATACATCAATACCTGTCAGGAGATTTTTACATGGTTTATGCGATTATTGCCGGCGGGGTATTCCTGTCGGATCTCATCTTAAAGCGTTACATGGACAAAAAATATGCCCGCAAGGTACGCCATCCGCGGCTCGGGGGCAGGATTGTCCTGGAAAAATATTATAACAAAGGCGCGGCTTTGAATTTCATGGTAAAAAGGCCAAATCTTCTGCGCATCATCCACACCGTCATTCTTGTTGTTGTCGGGGTTTTTTCCTATTTTCTGATGCGCCTTAGCGGACACGCGCTGGAAAAAACGGGCGTTGCGCTCCTGCTCGGCGGCGGTTTAAACAACCTTTACGACCGCTACACGAAGGGACATGTCGTCGACTATTTTCATCTGAATTTCGGTCCGAAATGGCTGCGCGCGATCGTCTTCAACATCTCTGACTTCTGCATTTTCATCGGGGCACTGCTCGCCGTTGCCGGATCGGAGGTCTCATGACCAGAGAATCCTATGAAAAAATCACCGGCATCTTACGTGGACATCCGCGGCGCATCCGGCTGGTATGCCTGTTCAACCACACCTTGACCGGCTTTATTTTTGTGCTGTACCCGGCGTTTCTGCTGCTGCTTTTTCTTGAGGGCAGCGCTTTTTTCTGCGGGCGCTTCTCGTTCCCGCCGTCTCCTTTGCCGCAGTCACGCTCTTCCGCCGGATCTTTAACGCCCCAAGACCTTATGAGAAGTTCGGCCTTCCGCCTGCCATAGAAAAAGATACGGCCGGGAAATCTTTTCCCAGCCGTCATGTCTTTTTCCGTATTTATCATTGCCGCCACCATTTTCTATGTCCACCCTTCCGCCGGCATTTTGCTCGGACTCTTAGGGGTTGTCCTTGCCGTCCTGCGCGTGATCGGCGGCGTTCATGAGCCGCGCGACGTCATCGCAGGCGCTCTTGCAGGGATTCTGTGCGGCGTGCTCGGATACTATGTACTCTAGCCGTCCGGCACCTTACTTTCCCAGTACCTGATTCCGGTATTCATTGGCAGAGACTCCCTCCTGCTTCTTAAATACCCTTGAGAAATGTGCCAGATCTAAAAATCCCACCTGCTCGGAGATATCTCCGATGCGCAGCGACGGATTTTTTTAGCAGTTCTTTCGCATGCTCGATACGAACGTGATTTAAAATATCCGAAAAGCTCTGCCCCGTGTGGCGGTTTAAAAGCTTGCTTAAGTGCCACTGGCTCACATACGTTTTCTCTGCCACCTCGCAGAGCGTCAGCTTCTTCGTATAATTCTCCTCAATGTAAGTCAGTGCATTCTTCACGATAAAGCTGCTCGATGCGCTCTCCTTGTGCGCTTCCGCCGCTTCCCCATCCTGCGGATCACGCTTCGGCTCATCCCCGGTAATTCCTTTCCGTTTTAAGTTCCCGCACATCTTGCCGATGGCTTCTTCCAGTTCGTCCATGTTGGAGCTTTGTCTGTGGTGTTCTTAAGACGCACATCCCACAGTTCCACCGCATCGTCCATCGGAACCATGAGTGTCTGGCTCGCCTTGATTCCCTTGTAATCGCACTCATAGGTTGTGTAGCTCATGCCGTGTCTGCAGGTGTACTTTGCCTGATCCAGCGGTTTGCCCACCGGCTGCCAGGAAATGCTCCAGTAGTCTCCGTCCTTTGCATCCCTCAGATACACATAATGTCCCGGCCGGTCCATCGGCACCGCATTTCCGCGAAAACGTGTCACCCGGTGATACTCCGGAGACTGATAGAACATGTAACCGCCCGCCGTATGGTTGACCACGACGCACAAATCCTTCACGCCGAGATAATTTGTCCACGATACCGGCAGGTCGACACGGTCAATGACATATTCCCTTTTCTCATTGTCAAAATGTCCGTACTGCATAAAAAATCCCCCTGTCTTACCTTCCTATTTTCATTCCTTCTGAAAATATTATAGTAAGACAGAGGGCGAAATTGTATTGCCACGCATGGCATAATTTGCATATTTCTGTCATTCTAAAACAGAACCTAATCGAGTGCCTTCTCCAGCTCCTCAATCACGATCCGGAGTGCCTTGATCCTGGCGTACTTCTTATCCACAGACTCGAGGATATGCCACGGCGCATAGGTCGTGCTCGTCTTTGTGATCATCTCATTGACTGCCGTCTCATACTGATCCCATTTTTCCCGGTTCCTCCAGTCCTCCTCCGTGATCTTCCACTGCTTTTCCGGCGTGTTCTGCCGCTCGTTAAAGACGCTCCAGCTGCGTATCCTTGTCGATCTGCACCCAGAACTTGATGATGACGGCTCCCCAGTCATGCAGCTCCTTCTCAAATTCATTGATCTCGTTGTACGCGCGCATCCAGTCGTTTTCCGTGCAGAATCCCTCCAGCCGCTCGACCATCACACGTCCGTACCACGAACGGTCAAAAATTGCGATGTGACCGGTCTTTGGCAGTCTCTGTCCAGAAGCGCCACAGATAATGCCTTGCCTTCTCATGCGGCTCCGGGCTTGCAATCGGATGCACTTCATACCCCCTCGGATCGAGTGCACTGGTGATCCGCTTGATGTTGCCTCCCCCCTTTCCGGGCAGCATCCCATCCCTCATAGGCGATGATGACCGGAACCTTCTTGCGGTACAGGCGGTTGTGCAGCTCGCCAAGCCGCTGTTTTAAATGCTTTAACTCCTTGCGGTACGTCTCCTCATCGAGCGTCTTATCGAGCGGTATCTCCGAGAGAAGCGGCATGCGCTCTAACGGGAATACATTCTGCAGAAGCGGAACCGCCATATCACGGTTGTCAAGCGCAATGTCAATTCCCTGCGTCAGCGTCTCAAGCACCTGCAATTCCGTCCACTTCTTCGACTTTGCATCCACAATATACCACGGTGCGGACGGCATATTCGTGCTCTTCAAATAGGAAGAAAACGCATCCATGCACTTCTCGTAGTGACTGTTCTGCCACAGATCCTTTTTTTTCCCACACGCCCGACGGTGTCCTTTTCATCCGTGAGGCGCTCCATCCGTCTGGTCTGCTCTTTCTTGGAGATATGCAGGAAAAACTTCATCACGAGGTAGCCGTTATCCGTCAGCTGACGTTCAAAACGCCGCACGCTCTCGATGCGCTTTGCATATTTTTCCTCGGAAAGCTCCCCGTGAAGGCGCTCTTCCACCACCTCATCCATCCAGCCGGAATCTAAGAACACAAACTTTCCCGCCTCCGGAATCCGGGTAAAATGGCGGTATAAAAACGGCTTGCGCTCTTCCTCCCCGGTCTTTCTCTCCATGGACTCCACCTTAAAATGGCGCGGGTCAATATTCTCGATGATCTGACCGATGCAGTAGCCTTTTCCCGCCGTTCCCCAGCCTTCCAGCAGCACCAGTACCGGCACTTTCTGCTCCTTGATGAGAAGCTGCTGGGCGGCAAGCTTTTCCCTGGCTGCCACAAGGCGCATCTTTAATTCCTCTTCCCCGGGTCTTACCGGCTCTTTCCACTCTCTCAGCATAAAAACCTCCGTTCCGCAGACGCAATGCGTCGCATTTTTTTCTTCTCCTATAACAGCGGTGCAAACAACCGCAGAATACACTGCTATGATGCGAAGCCCCATACTCCGCTTTCCCTTATACTGTTCCGTCACCTCGCGCGACACCTCAAATATCTGCGCAAAGTCCTCTCCAATGGCACCGATCGCCCCGCAGCCATGCAACAGCACGCCGTTCTCAAAATGATGGTACAGGCTTCTATAGTCAAAATTGATCGTTCCGACCGTCGCCGTCTCCCCATCACAAAGTGTCTGCTTCTGATGGATAAATCCCGGCGTGTACTCATAGATACGCACGCCGCGCCGCACCAGAGGCGCATAGTAGGAGCGTGTCGTCTGATACACTAACTTCTTATCCGGGATTCCCGGTGTCACAATCCGCACATCAACGCCGCGCTCGGCAGCCAGACACAGTTCCCTCGTCATATCATCGCTGATAATCAGATACGGCGTCGCCGCATAGAAAAAGTGTTTCGCACTCTTGATGAGATTCAAATAAACATCCTCCGCAAAATAGCCGTCCGTCAGGGGGCCGTCCGCATACGGCTGTGTACAAAACCGGTGTCTGCCGCGCGGTAATCCAGCTTCGGAAAATACGTCTGAAACTCATGGTCCGCCTCCGCCGTGGCATTCCACATCTGAAGAAATGTCACAGTCAGGCTTGCCACCGCATCTCCCGCAAGACGGATTCCGGTATCCTTCCAGACTCCGTACGGGTGCGTGATATTAAAATATTCATCCGCAAGATTGTAGCCGCCCGTGTAGCCGATCTTTCCGTCCACCACCGTAATCTTTCTGTGATCGCGGTTGTTCATGAAAATGTTTAGAATCGGAAGTACCGGATTGAATACCCGGCACTCTACACCGATGGCTTCCATGCGCTTGATAAAGCCCGGATCGATAAAGCCGATACTGCCGACGTCATCGTAAAACAGGCGTACCCACCACCCGTGTGCCGCGCGCTCGGCAAGCACGTCCTTAATCCTGCCGAACGCCTCCGCTTCCTCGATCGCGTGATATTCCATAAAGATAAAATGTTCTGCCGACGCGAGATCGTGTAGCTGCGCCGCAAGTCCCTCCGCCGCATCCGGGTAAAATGTCACATCGGTATTCCGGTACACCGGATAATGCCCAAACCGCTTGATATAGCGGCACTGGTTCGCCACCGCAAAATCCTGCTCCTCCAGCCGCCCAAGCACTGCCTCATCCTGGGGAATCTGCTCAAACAGCACCGGTTCAATCGTCTCAAAGCGTCTGCGCATCGCCTTTGCGACCACATTCTTGTGTCCAAACACCAGATATATGCAGAGCCCCAGCACCGGAAACGCCAGAATCAGAATAATCCAGGGCATTTTAAACGCAGCGTTCTCGTGCTTGGCGTAAATGCTTAACGCCACAAGAAATGCTCCTACACTAAAGCATAAACTGATTGCCGTAGAATATGCATTCAACCGCAAAAACAGCAACAAAATCCACAAAACCTGCAAAAAGCAGGGATAATCCTACAAACACAAGTCTTCCCACACTGTTTTTCACATTAGACTTCTGTTCCGTCCGCATCTTCTGTCTCTTCATTCCGCATCCTCTCCTTATCATATCAAAAAAGCTTTCATCTGCAAACCCGGATGAAAGCTCTTTTTATTCTTATATTGATTTTCTTTTTGTAACGCCATCCTAAGCCTCTGCAGACAGCTGTAATCTCGCCGTAATCTCCCGCACTTCTTTCATAATCGCGGCATACATTTCATACTCAAGTCCAACCGGCGACATATGCGGACATTCCTGCTTCATCCGATAGGCCTGTCTTAACAGGCTGCGTTTGTTCTCCTCAAGCTCCCAGATCTGCTCTCTGCTCATAACTTCTCCACTTTCCGCACACCGGCGTCCCCCCGCCTTCTTCTGTGCTATTCTCTTCTTGGTGTATATATCTTGTGCACACACCTCTACCATCATAGCATATATAGTGGAAAATGCATCAGGAAGTTGTTCGGCATTTTTACCAAATTTTGTGACCGGATTTGAGGACTTTGCCTATTTACAAAACAGCTTTTTATCTATTTCTCACAACTGCATCAGCATTTCAAAGAGCCTGCTTTTTCATGATACAAATTCCCTGCTCTCTGATATGTGCAATGTGCCCCTGATCGGAGTAATGCGCATCGTCATACTCGATCGTTCCGAACGCAAATGGACGCATCTCCTCCTTGGCAAATCCCGTAAAATCCAGAATCAGATAGTACGCGCCGTCCATCTTGTAGAGACTGCTCTTTGGAATCTTCCCGCGAAAAGCAAGCAGGCTCATCCTGCGCATATTCTCAAAGGAAGAAAAGCGCAGTGCACAGATCATCGGGTCGGTGCGCTTATGCGTTCCCGCAGCGGCTGCCGTATCCGCTGTATCTGCTGCGGCCTGTGCGTTCCCCTCCTCTGCCTTGGCCGTTTTCCCTGATGCAGCGTCCGGATCCAGCTGGCTGATCATATGACTGACCGTATTCACCAGATCCCTCAGTGACACCTCTTTGTCTGCGCCAAAAGTGATCGCCATACTATGATCCTGCAAAAGCTCCGCCTTCACCATCGGAGAGATGCCCTCCATCTGAATATGTTCCTGTTCCTCGACGAGTTCTAAGACAGTATGCATGAATTCCTGCGTGATCTCGCTGTTCGCAATGATCTCATCAATATCGTATCCGAGACTCTCGATCTCCTGTTCCGTCAGTGCACAGCGGATTTTGTTATCACCGATATGTTCTATTTCCATAAATGATCAATCCCATCTATTGTAAAATGTTGTTTTTAAGTGATACCATTATCCTATTTTTTGCACTATTTGTAAAGTGGCAATCCTTAGAATACCTTTTTTTTGCATAATGCGGACACTGCCCGCAAAGGATACCGCCAATGTGGCCAGGAAAACCAGAAACACTACCGCAGTCACGGTCGCGGGATTTTAACTGCGCAGACCACCTCAGCCCTCCCAAAATTCTCCGGCAGAAGCTTCCTTGCTGCAATTGCAGCCCCAAGCACCGCAAACCCCAGAATCATGGTTGCTGTCCTGCTTTTTTCCATACCGTATTTCAGGCTGACCGGAAGCATGACTGCCAGAAAAATTGTCATCTCTAATAAAATAAGGAACATGGGCATCAGCCATTCTAAAAGAGACACCACATCTCCCCGGATATAATCTGCCACAAAACCGGCCGCTGCGGAAACTGCCCAGAAACCACCGCCGCAAAGCATCATAAATACATATTTTTCCAGCACATAATCTTTTCTGGTCACCGGAAGCGTGAACAGAAACAGATAGCCGTGATCAAATTCGTCATACGAGATCGTGTTTACTGTAAAAAGCATGCCGAACATGGTACAATATCCCACAATGATCTGCGCTGGCTGACCGCTGCAAAGAAAAAAATGAGCGCAATCAGAATGATAATCGTAAAATACCGCTTCTGCCCTGCCAGAATCCGAAAATCCTTCGTCAATAATCCTTTCATAGCTTCTCCCCCCCTCGCTGTCAAAATCAGAATATCATCAATGCTGCCTTTTTCCATCACAAGATCCGGGTAATTTTCCTGATAATACCGACGCTCGTTCGTCAGCAGGCGATAACCGTACGCTTCCCGCATTCCGGCAAGCAGATATCTACGGTCCAGCGCCTGATACTGCCGCTCATCCACTTTTAAGATACCATATGAATCCAGAAGAACATCCGTCTCCCCGTGAAGCACGATCTTCCCCCGGTCAATCATATAGATATCATCGCAGAACTTTTCCAGATCGCTGGAGATGTGGGAGGATATCAGCACAGATCTCGGTGCTCCGCCGGTTCCCTCCGAATCCAGATATTCCTGCAGTTCTGCAAGCATCGCCTCTCTGGACATCACATCGAGTCCCAGCGTCGGTTCGTCCAGAATCAGCAGGTCGGTCGGCGTCATGTGACATCGCAATCAGCAATTTCAGCTTTGCCTGCATCCCGGTAGAAAAATCTTTGATTTTTTTTGTTCGCCGGAAGTTCATACCGCTGACATTTTTCCAGGAACCTGGCCTCATCAAATCTGGTATACAGATTCCGCAGAATGGCGGTGACATCCTGGACGGTAAGGAACTGGCTGAAGCCCGAATCCGCAAGGGATACCCCGATCCGCTCCCGGTCTTTTTGCAGTCAGTTCTGTATATGGTTTTCCGAAGATCCTTATCTCACCCGTCTCCGGCGGCACCAGCCCCAGCAGAATCTGAAATGTCGTCGTTTTTCCCGCTCCGTTCGCCCCGACAAATCCGGTTGCCATCCCGGGCTGCACTTCCATGGAGCAGTCCAGTTGAAACGACCCGTATGCCTTTGTTACTTTGTTCAGTTGCACCATCCCATCATTCATATGATTCTCCATTCTTGTGATTGCACTCCTATGCTTCCAAAAACAATTCCAGAACCGCCCGCAGTTCTTCGTCGCTCATGCCATACGCCCTCGCCTTCGCCACCAGCTGTTCCATCCGCTGCTCGATCTCTCTTTTCTGTTCTTCCGCAAGCAGTGACGGATTCACCCCGAGCACAAAGCTGCCCTTGCCATGCACCGTTGCGATCAGCTGCTCCTCCTCAAGGGCATCATATGCCTTTTTTTACGGTGAGAGCGCTCACCTTAAGATCTTTTGCAAGCATTCTCACACTGTCAAGTGGCGCTCCCTCCCGCAGGGTTCCCTGCAGGATCTGTTTTTTTCTGCTCTACGATCTGCTCATAGATCGGTTGCATCGATGTGTGATCCACAATTATCTTCATTTTTTGTTTCTCCTCCACCTCTGCGCAGTATGTAGGTTTTCCTTCGACAAACAGTATATAACAGTATAGAACTGTTGTCAACTGTTATATACTGTTTATTACAAAACAATGGTTGCTTTTATATAAAAAATCCCGGTCTTAAGACAGAACTGTCATTCTCTGTCCGCGAACCGGGATTTCCTCTCTCATCGTTCCTTTTTTATCTCTTTATAGTGTTATCAGTCAATTCTGATATTTCTCACATCAAAAGCTTATTGTTTCTTAATTGCATCCCAATCTCATTCGTCCAATGCAAGAAATGCATCTTTTATTGCAGACACGTCCTCGTCGAAGCCCATGACATATAAAATCACATCCCCGATGCTCTCCACCGCAACGCTCTCCGCTTCCACGCAGATCCATTTTGCAGGATTGGCATTGTCCAAAAGCGTCTGTTTTGCCTTCGGCACATCGGTTCCGTCCGGCACGCGCAGCACAACACACTGATATGCCACCGACGTCATCATCGGCGCAGAATATGCCGAGTCGGTATACGTGATCTCATCTGTCCCCAGCACATACTCTTCCATATCCGCGTCGATCGTCGTCATCTCATAATCCTGCATGGCATCCCGCATGGATTCATCCAGATCGGCCGTTTCGTAAACTTTGTTTAAAATGTCAATACAGCTTCCGCTCAGTGCCTCCGCTTCCTCAGAAGCGGTCGTCTTCCCGCAGGCGGCAAAAAGAAAACAACATCACAAACATCATTCCCACCGCAGCCACGCGCTTCCCGTATCCTGCCCTGCCGTCCATTTTACGGTTCTTTCCGGTTCTTTTTTCCCATATCCTCTCTGTGATCTCCTTTTTGATTGAAATTTTCTACTTTATATATAGAGTAAAAACAGGCTTTTGGAGATAGTCTGTCCAAAAGCCTGTGTCTTTATTGCTGTCGCTTTACGCTATTTTTCTTCCGGCATCTGAATGCGGATATGAACGTCGTCCAGCTGCTTCTGATCTACAGTCGCCGGTGCTCCCATCATGATATCCTGGGCGTTCTTGTTCATCGGGAACGGATGATCTCACGAATGCTCTCCTCGCCGCAGATCAGCATAATCATACGGTCAACACCCGGAGCGATTCCTGCGTGTGGCGGTGCTCCGTAGCAGAATGCATTGTACATGGCAGGAATTTGGCCTTCACATCCTCCTCGCCGAGACCAACCAGTTCAAATGCCTTGATCATGATCTCCGGGTCGTGGTTTCTGACGGCGCCGGAAGACAGCTCCACGCCGTTGCAGACCAGATCGTACTGGTAAGCAAGGATGGAAAGCGGCTCCTCGTTGCAGAGTGCGTTCATACCGCCCTGCGGCATGGAGAACGGATTGTGACAGAACTCCAGCTCGCCGGACTCCTCGCCGATCTCATACATCGGGAAGTCGACGATCCAGCAGAATTCGTAGCAATCCTTTTTCATGTGCTTCTCGCTCGCAGCGCCAAGCAGTCTGCGGAGTACGCCGGCGGTCTTCTGCGCCGAAAGCTTCTTGCCGGCGGTCAGACCGATAAAGTCACCCGGCTTTAATCCGAGGGCAGCAATGACTGTCTCCTTGCGCTCCTGCAAGAACTTGGAAATACCTCCCACAAATTCGCCGTTCTCGTCCAGTTTGAACCAGTATGCCTTGTTGGCTGTCTGCACTTCCACCTCGGCACAGATTCCGTCGATCACTTTTCTGGTCGCAGTAAATCCGTCCACGACAACCGCTTTTACGGTCTGTCCCTCGAACGGACCGAATCCGCAGTCTGCCATGACGTCCGTCGCATCCTGCAATACCAGATCAATGCGGAGATCCGGCTTGTCGGTGCCGTACTTGTCCATGGACTCCAGATATGGAATACGCACAAACGGAGCCTTGAAGCAGTCTTGTATACACCATACTTTTCAAATACCGGCGGCAGTACCTCCTCGACAACAGAGAACACATCCTCCTGGGAAGCAAATGCCATTTCCATATCGAGCTGATAGAACTCTCCCGGAGAACGGTCTGCTCTTGCGTCCTCATCACGGAAACACGGTGCAATCTGGAAATAGCGGTCGAATCCGGACGCCATTAAAATCTGCTTGAACTGCTGCGGTGCCTGCGGCAGTGCATAGAACTTGCCCGGATGATTACGGGACGGAACCAGGTAATCTCTTGCTCCCTCTGGAGAAGAACAGGTCAGGATCGGAGTGGTGATCTCTAAAAAATCCCAGCTCGTTCATCTTATTGCGGAGCTCTGCCACGATGCGGCTTCTGAAGCACGATCTTGCTCTTGACCGACGGATTTCTCAGATCCAGATAGCGATATTTTAATCTGGTGTTCTCATCCGCCTCTCTGACTGGTTAATCTCAAACGGAAGTGCATTGTAGATACACTTTCCAAGGATCTCGATCCCTTCCGGCACGACTTCAATCTCTCCGGTCGGAAGCTCTGTATTCTTATTGGAGCGCTCTCTGACGGTTCCTGTTACGGAAATGGTGGACTCCTTGTTCACTCCGTCCAGCTTCTCCATCATCTCTTCTGTCTCAACGACAATCTGGGTCGTTCCATAGAAATCTCTTAAAATAAGAAATCCCAGGTTCTTGCTGACCTTGCGGAGATTCTCGTACCATCCGACGAGCGTTACTTTCTCCCCGCATTGAAAGACGCAGCTCATTACAGTTATGTGTTCTCGACTGTGTCATTTTCTTAACTCCCTTGTATCAATCTAAAAATATTCTTCAAATCTGTCCGGGCAGCAGCCTGTCCGGCGCTTTTTTATCTTACACCATGAAACGCGATTTTTCAACGGTTTTATCCGTTCTAAATAATTCTGACAAACACTCCGATAAGCACGAACACAAGGATCGTCAATCCAAATCCACGCAGCGTTATCTTTGTTCTCCGTAACGGATCTTTCAGTGCCTCCTCCAGACAAATCATCTCAAGTTCATCCAGCACACGCCATAATTCCGGATAATCACGACTGTTAAACTCATATTTTATGTCTTCCACGCGTCTGCCTATGTAACGGCATGCTTCCTCCGACCACTCCTGTGCCCTCACATGTTCACCAATTTGTCTCCAGAACTCTGGTTCTTTGTACAGGGTAATCGCCAACTCCGATTGCAGGAACTCTTCCCAGCGTTTCTTCTGGGTTCCTTCCCCCTGCAATGTGAGACCTCGCAGCCGCTCCGGCAGCTCCTCTGTCAGCATTTTCCTGCTTCTCTCTGTCCGGCACGAATGCGTGCAAAATACTCCTGCCATTGTGCTTCTGGTCTCATCGGTTTCAAGCTGTCCGTACTCCTTCTCCAGCGCCCTGTCCCGCTCTTTTAAGCCTTCCCGTGCCACCGGTTTCACCGGACTTGGAACCGTCCTGCTTCCGTTCAGATCACTTTCTTTCTCTTGTCTTTTCGCGTATTGAATGGCGCGCTGGTAAGCATCGTGAAGCACTGCCCACTCCTCTGGCTTTTCCTCCCTGTGACAGTTCTTTACTCTGGCAGCATACACTTTTTTGATCTGTTTTTGATCTGTAGTCTGGGGAATTCCCAGTGTTTGCCATATTGTCATATTCTTCTAGCTGGTCAGATGTCCGCCCCTCCACAATTCATATTCCTGTTCCTCTTTTGCGGTAATCCACCTGATCCTGCGCATCGACCGCCTGCTTACTACTCATACCACCGGGAAAAACCGTCTGCTGTTCCCTCAAATGCCGCCTCCTGCAGACACTGCTCCTCCACATAGTCCAGAAACAGATTCAGCTGTTTTCTGCCCTTGTTGATGGAGAGGACGTCCTGTCTTCCCAGATAATAGTTAAAATACTGTACACGACTGTCAATCTGTTCCCCGGATATATCCCGTTGTCTCACGATGCAGCTTTTCAGCACGCGCAAGCACCAGCCGGTTTTCCTCAAGATCTCTCGGATGAATCTTCAGTTTATTCAACTGCTCCAGTCTTTTTTTCAGTTCCTTTTCTGATAATTTGATTTTATCATTCCGGATCACGAGCTGTTTTTCTTGTCCTGTCGATACGACGTGCACATCTACCACCAGAATTCCATTGATATCGTAAGTATAACGCACCCGCACCTTCTCTTTTCCTTCCGGTCCGACAGGAACCGGAACCGTGATGCTTCCCAACAGCAGATTGTCCTCCGCGTACATTGCTTCCCCTGGTATACCTTGAACCTCATTTTGGTCTGCCTGTCATGTGCCGTCGTCATAATAGTCTCCCTGCTGACCGGGAGCGCCATGTTCCTCTCAAATCAGCACATCACCAGAGATCACGGTTCGGATCTGCTTCGTTGTATTGGGACACGCTGAGAGAAAACGGACAGATATCCGTAAGAAGCATATCGCGAATATCCGCATTGCGTTCCTTGATGCCTGCATACACTCCTGCGCCGAGCGCAATCATATAATCCGGGCTGACAACCGCAATATCCGTGCGCTGCAACAGATAATTCAAATACTTTTTGCACCACCGGCATTTTACAGGACCCTCCAACAAGCACTACCGCATCTACTTCTCTGGCACTCTTCTGCCCGTCCGACAACACACGCCGGATCGGTTGTGCCATCCGTTCAAACAGCGGCTCCGCCTGCAGGATCAGCTCCTTTCTGGAGACCTCCATCCGATATTCTCTCCCAGCAAGTGTCACACACATCTGTGCAGTCTCCTGACCGGTCAGTTCAAACTTACAGTTTTCCGCACGTTCCAACACAATTGCCGCATCCTCAGCTGAGAAGCGGTTTTCAGAAAGTCCGCACGACTTCCAGGGAACATATCTGCAATCAACCGGTCAAAATCACTGCCGCCGAGATGATTGTCTCCGCTGACCGCCAGAATCTCCACAATGTTATCAAAACACTCTACTAATGACACATCGAGCGTTCCCCCCCTCCAAAATCAAACACCAGCATGACGGCATCCTCCATCTGGCTTCGGCACTGATAATATAACGATGCAGCCGAAGGTTCATTGATGATGCGCTCCACATGAAATCCTGCCAGTTCCCCGCATTTTTTGTTGCATTTCTTGCAAGGTCGTTAAAATATGCCGGTACACTGATGACCGCTTCCGTAATCTCCTCCCCAGATAATGCTCCGCGTCTTCCTTTAATCTTTTTAACACAAGCGCGGAAAGTTCCTCCGGACGGTATTTTTTTTTTCCGGCGAGCGAATATATCTTTTCCGTCCCCATAAATCGTTTAAAAACGCTTACCGTATCCTCCGGGTGTGTAACCAGACGCTCCTTTGCAATTTTTCCCACGTACACCGTGCCATCTTTGCCTATACTAACTACGCTAGGCGTCAGATAGTCTCCAAACGCATTCGGAATCAGATGACTCTCTCCATTTTCCCACACTGCCGCCGCACTGTTTGTCGTTCCAAGATCAATACCGATAATTCTTCCCATATGCCCTCCATCTGCAAGCTGTTTCTCTTTTTTTACTTTATACCGTTCGTAATCTCCTTTAAGAAACGTGCACATCCACGCGAAGCTTTTTTATGTAATAGAAACGAAGTTTCCCATTATGTAAAAAACGCCATAGATCATCCTATGGCGTTCTCTGTCAGATCATTTCCGGATCAGTCTTTGTAAAACTCGACAATGTCCTTGTAGCCCTCGGCTGTCAGCTTCTCTTTCTGGAACTTCTTGTTCTTGTTCATGCGCACGACAAGCACCTGCTTCCCAGCAACACGCTCCTCCTGTGCCCTGGCGATCACTTTCGATACCTGCTCCGAGGTACAGCCTTTTTCAATGAGGTATGCCACCTTCGGGCGCTGCATCGGCACGGTGAAACCGCTCTCCATCAGAAGAAGAATGATGCGCTCAAAGCCGATGGAGAATCCGCACGCCGGAACGTCATTTCCGGTGAACTTGCCGACCATCTTGTCGTAACGTCCGCCGCCGCCGCACGCTGCTCCCAGCTCCGGCATTGCGATCTCAAAAATCGTTCCTGTATAATAGCTCATTCCGCGCACAAGCGTCGGATCAAATACCATCTTAAAGTCGGCTGTCTTCGCCGTCTCCACACTATCGATAATCTCCTGGAGATTCTGCTCCACCTCCGGCTCCAAAAAGCCCTGTAAGGTGTCCGCCAGATATTTGATACCGTTCTGCGCCTTTGATACGCCCTCAAACAGTGCCAGATACTTGTCAATCGACTCCTTCGCATAGCCTTCCTTTGCGAGTTCTTCTGCCACGCCGTCAAGACCGATCTTGTCCATCTTGTCCAGAATGATGAATACGGTATCAAATTCTTCCTCCGGGGGAAACCGCTGTACGCTGCCATCGCCTTTAAGATGCGGCGCTCATTGATGCGGATCTCAAAGTTCTTGAATCCGAGTCTGCCGATCGTCGTTGTCGTCGCAAGGATCAGCTCGATCTCCGCGAGATTGCTCGGCTCACCGATAATATCAATATCACACTGCATAAACTGGCGGTAACGTCCACGCTGCGGGCGGTCTGCACGCCACACACTGCCCATCTGCAGTGCCTTGAACGGGGACGGGAGATCATTAGCGTTGTTCGCATAGAAACGGACTAACGGCACCGTCAGATCGTAACGCATTCCAAAATCGACCAGATCCGCCTCTTCCTTTGCCTCCGCGATCTTTAACTTCTCACCACGCTTCATCACTTTGAAGATCAGCTTCTCGTTCTCGCCTCCCCTGCTTATTGCTCAAATTTGCAATGTTCTCCATGCAAGGTGTCTCGATCGGTGTGAATCCAAAACTGCGGTAGGTCTCCTTGATAACCTGCTGCACGTAATCCCCGGATCTGCATCTCTTCCGGTAAAATATCTTTCATGCCGTTGACCGGCTTCTTGCTTAATGCCATGAGCGTTCCTCCATTTTCTGCCTTATATCCTCCGATTATTATACGTTTTGTGTTCCTGCACGTCAAGCATCAAGGACCATACAATCATTTATCGCAAATATGATCCCGTCGTTAAAAAAATCACTTCAAAAACTGTGCCCCCAGACGGATTGTCCCTGATTACAATATTGCCATCGTGCACCCGCACAATTTCATTAACAAGTGCAAGTCCAAGGCCTACTCCCCCAGTTCCCTGCTTCTGGATTTATCCACACGAAAGAATGGTTCAAATACCCGTTTTCTGAGTTCCTCTGGAATTCCGCTTCCTGTATCCTCTACGGAAAGAAAAACATGTTTTTCTTTCCACTCCGCCGTCACAACAACCTGCCCGCCCGGACGATTGTATTTTTATGGCATTCTCAACAAGATTATATACAAGCCTGTATATAAGAATATCACTTCCGACCATATTTACATCCTTACATTTTCCAATAAGCTTTATATTCTTTTCCTGTGCAAGTGGTTCCAGATCCGTCAGGACCTCTTCTACAAGTGCATCAACCATGATTTTTTCATCACGTACCACAATCTGAAGTTCACTCATATCCAGAAGAATCTTTACCATCCTGCTGAGTCTTTCGTTCTGCTCCGTCATCATGGCAATTGTCTTTTTCCGCACATTCGTCATTGCCCGGGTGCTCCATCGAATTATATAAATCAAGCTGTACCTGCATCAGCGACAACGGTGTACGAAAACTCATGTGCGGCATTTGCCGTAAATTGCCTCTGTACCTCAAATGCTTCTGAGAGGCGTTCCAGCATCTTGTTGTAAGAAACACTGAGCCGGTTTAATTCCTTAACTTCATTCTCTTCTATCCTCGAATCTGCCAGATTTTGTGCCTGCACTTTCTCAATTTTATCTGAAAAATTTCTAAGCGGTTTAAGTACATGTCCGCTCAGAAAATATGTGGCAACACCTCCAAGAAGCGCAAGCAGTGTAGAGAACAGCAAGCTTCTTTTTTTTTATAATCTGCTTTGTTGTTATATACCTGAATGGAAAAAATCATCTGCAAAATCATCCCATTTATCATCTGGAATATTAATATATATTTCATCAGCCTCCTCACTGTTGTCCTCATCAGTCTGGGCATCAACAGTATTCTGCAGCAAATCAATATAATACACATCGTTCTTATATACAAACAGGGTAAGGCATCCACATATGACTGCAATAAACAATGTAGTTATGATCGTAAGTCTCCACTGAAGTGACATTTTTTTTTTCATTGTTCTGATTCCTCTCGCATCTTATAACCCTCACCAACCTTGTTCACAATCGGATCATATCCCAGCACTGCCTTAAGTTTTTTTCTGAGAGAAGACATATGTACCCTGATAGCTCCGCTAAAACTATCCACAGATGCATCCCATACATGCTCTATCAGTTCTTCCCTGGCTTACCGGTCTGCCCTGATTAAGAAGCAGATATTCCAAAATTCCACTTTCTTTTCTGGTCAAAGGCACCCTCTCTTCTTTTTGCATATGCCTCGCGCTTTTTGTATCGAACCTTATGTCCCCATTGTTCAGGCAAACATCTCTCTGTACAAATTTACGTCTTGTCAGGCTTCTGATCCGCGCCTCAAGCTCCTGCAGATGAAATGGTTTTTCCATGTAATCATTGGCTCCTGCATCCAGCCCTTCCACTTTATCCGCTATCTGGCTTCGCGCAGACAGAATCAGCACTTTTTGTCTCCTCATTCTCCCGCCTGAGTTCCCTTAGAATATCCATTCCATCTATGCCCGGTAAATTCAGGTCAAGCACAATGAGATCATATTCCTCCGTCAGGACATATTCAAGCGCCTCGCTTCCATTATAAGAGGGTATCCACCTCATAGCCAACATCATACAGACTTTTTGCAATTGTATCACACAATTCTTTTTCATCTTCAACAATCAATAATCTCAAAATATTTCTCCCGCTTCTTAACAAGGATTTTACATCCACTATTGTATAATACTACTGTCAGCTGGTCAACAAAGACAATAACAGCAAACGAAAGGAGTAATCTGTCTGATGCGGAAAAAGAATATCACAGTTCGCTCTATTCATCACCGGTACACTTATGATCGGTTATGGTGCAATCAGAGGCGAAGCAGCTACCGTGCTTGGCAAAGCAATTAAATTATGTCTGGAGTGTGTGGGAATTGGATAAAAGAACAACTATACGATCAAAAAAAGCCCGGGTACGCGGGTGGATTCAGGCAGCTGCCACATTGCTTACCAATATTCATATTCCAAATTTATTTAAAGGAAAAATATATCAGGGAAATGCCAAAACAGTATGTGTGCCGGGATTAAACTGTTATTCCTGCCCTGCAGCTGCAGGCGCCTGCCCAATTGGAGCTTTTCAGGCAGTCGTCGGATCCCCAAATTTTAAATTTTCGTACTACATAACCGGCTTTTTCATTCTGCTCGGTGTGACACTTGGAAGATTTATATGTGGATTTTTATGTGTCCTTTTGGATGGTTTCAGGATCTGCTTCATAAAATCCCCGGGAAAAAATTTTCTACGGCCAGGCTAAAGCCTTTGAGATACCTGAAGTACATCATTCTTATCGTTTTCGTTATAGCACTGCCGCTGCTTGTGACGAACTCCATAGGAATGGGGGGATCCGTTTTTCTGTAAATACATATGTCCACAGGGCGTTTTGGAGGGTGCCATACCTCTGTCCCTCGGGAATTCCGCCATACGATCTGCACTTGGCAGGCTATTTTCTTTTAAATGCCTTATTTTAATTACTGTTATTGTCTTAAGTATTTTGTTTTACAGACCTTTTTGCAAATGGCTTTGTCCCCTTGGTGCAATTTATTCACTTTTTAATAAAATATCCTTTCTCAACATCAAGGTCGAAAACAGTAAATGTGTCGGATGCGGTCTGTGTACAGGTGCATGCAAAATGGATGTCGATGTCCGGAAGACTCCAAATCATCCGGAATGTATACGATGCGGCGCCTGTATGAAAGCCTGTCCAAAGGATGCAATCCATTACCAGTTTATGGAAAAAACATGTAGCAGCAATCTCAATAACCAGCAATAGCCAGCCGGCAGCTAGTTAATTCTTATCATTTAAAGGAGTATTTATCATGAAAACAAAAAGAAACATTATCGCACTTTTTACACTCTGTACCGCATTATCAATCACCGGATGTGCCGGGCAGGAGACTTCAAAAACAGAGAACACGCAGAATACTGCTGCTGTATCCGCCAGCGAATCATCTGCCGATGACTCCAATGTAGCGCTTGATGATTTATATCAGCAGGAAAACCAGATCTTTGCAGATCATAAAGATGTATGGGACAAGGTTTTTTGGCATGATGAATAAAAAAGTACTGCTGATCCAGATGGAAATTATGCTGATTATCTTGCTGATACTGTCGAAGTTCAAACAAGACTTCGTTTACAGACAGCGAGTTAAAAAAAACTCTTACCGATGATATTAAGACCATTCGTAAAATCGAAGAACAGATCACTGAAATTGAAAGCCAAAATGCTGTATCCGATACTTCCGGCGCCAAAAATGATTCCGATGATACAGCCCCTTTCCAGAATTTCTCCGGAAAAGATTTTGATGGCAATGCCGTTGATCAGAATTTGTTTTCCGGGAATGCCGTAACTGTCATAAATTTCTGGTTTACCGGCTGTAAGCCTTGTGTTGCTGAATTATCTAAACTTAACGAATTAAATGATGCTATTAAATCAATGGGGGGCGAAGTTATTGGTATTAACACCGAAACTTTTGATGAAAAATGAAGCTGCTATAAAAGAAGCAAAAAAAATCCTTGAAAGCCAGGGCGCCGCTTATCGCAATCTTTCCATTGACTCTGATTCAGCCGCCGGTAAATATGCTGCTGATATTATGGCATTTCCAACAACAATTTTAGTCGATAGAAATGGTAATATAATAGGCGAACCTATGCTCGGCGGAATCGATAACCAGGACAACTATGATGCTTTGATGAAGCAGATCCAGTCTGTGATTGATGCTGATAGTGCAAACAAGTAAATTCTGACATTCTGTAGCATCAATGACCATTCACAAATGCGAAAAAGGACATTTCTAAGTAATTAGAAATGTCCTTTGGCATACTCCCGAGAATACTATCCCAGCAGATAGCACTCTCCCCTCTGAATCAATTCTGTTCTTCATCCAGCCATTCTTTTAGCTTTTTCTGTAACAGTTTTTTATCTGGCAAATATAATTTATACTCTTTTTGCATAAATTTCTCCTTCAACTTCCGAGTATCATGAATGTTCTTTTCACATACTGCAAAAATTCCGGTGTCTTTGACCAGTATTTTACACCCCAGTTTTCAAAATTCCATTCTTCCATGTAATCATTGCACTCGAAATCAACATAATATATTTCTTCGTTATTTACAACAAAACAAAATTCGTTGGAAAATAATCAATATTTGTATTGGCAGCATATAACAGCGCACACATTCTATGCAATTGCTCGATATAGTCAGTTTTCATCTTGTCTTCTAAAACCAACTGATAAATCGTGTCGCCGTCAATAAACTCCTTCAAAATGCGTTCATTTTTCACATCTGCTTCAAGCATGGCAGGCATCTTTATTCCGATCTCTTTCAATTTCTTGTAATCCCTGATTTCTGCCTCAAGCTTGTTTCCGAACTGATAATAATCACAAGGTTCATGATGTATCTGCTTCAAAAACATACCTGTTATTTCCAGACTCTGCCAAATAAGAATATCCACCTTTTCCCTTTCCTAGCAATTTAATTATTGTATAGCTTTTCCCATTTACGGTCATTTCTTTATTCATGTGTTTTCTCCTTTGTTCTACATCACATTGATTACTGATTTGTAATATTCTGCTTCAATATTACAATAGAAATATAGTTTTCACAAAGGTTAAACGTGTAAACCCGCCACAAAATTCTCATTCGATTTTTGTGATATTTCCCCATATTTCAAATTTTCTGGAATGTCATGAAACTCTTCCTGAAAAATTTCAATAATGAAATTCTCTCTGAAATCACGAAAACTCAGGTGTTACTTCTTTCCAAAGAAGGTATTGTAGACACTTCTTTTATTGGCTCATTTTGCTCCTAACGCTGTGTTATTCATGTTCTTTTTCTCCTAGAATAATTGACTATAACAGAAAAGGACGAACTCATCTGCTAAAATGAATTCGTCCTTTAAGGCACAGTTATTAGGTTGTTTCAATACATCTCACAGGTTATTCCGTATTATTGGATACTTTTTTGATGTACTATTTCAGGATGAATAACCCTTTTATTCTTCTGCAAAAAGCTTCTGCTTCCGCTGTATCATCTCATCAATCCTTGTGATATACTGTGCCACATCCTTGACATTCTCGGCACGTTCAATCCGGTGCGTGCCATCCGGATTCGGCTCTGTCCCAGACACGTTTTGTCGAAGCTCCCGCTCCGCATGCCACAATGGTCTGTTTCTCCTCCATAATCAGCACATTGTACACGCCCGCCATGCCCTCTTTTGCATAGCCAACGTTCTCCAGATTGCCCGCCATACCTTTCTGCCGGTACAGATAATATGGAAAAAGCCCCATCTGCGCCGCACAGTCCGCAACCAGATCCATGTGCTCCTGCGTGTTGATGATCTTGTAATCCTTATAATCTTCCTTGAACATATTCAGCCGCGCTGCCCGCTTGAGTGCCAGCGAATGTACGGTCAGATTGTCCGGTGCAAGCTCTGCCACCTGCTCCATCGTCCGGCGCACATCGTCCAGTGTCTCTTCCGGAAGTCCCATGATCAGATCCATGTTGATATTGTCAAACCCGAGTTCTCTTGCCATGTGAAAACTCTCCACCGTCTGCTCCACCGTGTGATGTCTGCCGATCAGCTTTAATGTCTCCTGCTTCATGGTCTGCGGATTGATCGAGGATGCGCGAAATTCCATGCTGTCTCAACACCTTCAGCTTTTCGTATGTAATGCTGTCCGGTCTTCCCCGCTTCCACCGTGAATTCCAGGCAGTCTGATAAATCAAAACTGCATTTAATTTTCCGAATCAGTCTGTCCAGCTGATAAGGTTCTAACGTCGTCGGTGTACCACCACCGATGTAGATGGAATTTAAATGTCTGCCCGCAAACTTCACCGCCGCAAACTCAATCTCCCGCTCCAGCGCATCCAGGTAGGAATCCACACGCTTCGCCCACGATGCAATCGGATAGGAGGTAAACGAGCAATACAGACAGGTCGTCGGACAGAACGGTATCCCGATATACAGGCTGTACCCGTTGTCATAATCGATCTTGGAAAGCAGGGAGAGCTCCCTCTCTGCAATGTCTGTCGCAAGGCAGATCTTCTCATCCTACGCAAAATAAGTCTGCTTCATATACGTATAGATCTCGTCCCGGCTTTTTCCCTCTTCGAGCAGCTTCAAATCGGAATCTTGGTCGGCCGGATTCCCGTGAGCGTTCCCCACGGCAGATACTGACCGGTCGCATCCGACAGAAGCGCATACAGATTCTGTTTCAGCCGGTTCTTCGTCTCCGGGCGGTCTAAAGGATCGACTGCAAAGGTACGCTCCACCGCAGGCGCCATCTCTCCCTGCTGCCAACGCAGCGTTATCGCATCGTCCGTGTACTCCACATGCATGCGGGATGTCACCGGCTCGTCATACTCCTTCTTTTCCGCGGATACTCCGACGTATTCCGACGGATAAAATGCCTTGATGAGTGAATGGATATCGTACTCAAATTCCGGTTGATTCAATGTTACTTCTATCATATCTGACTCTTTTTCTAAACTAAATATTATATCATCTTTTGCGCTGCTTTCTGCGCATCCGAAGTTCCGCAGGAACTTCTAATATGAATCCGATAGGATTCATTATATCATATGCGTCTTTTGCTTCGGCAAAAGTCCGGAAAACCTCTGGTTTTCCCGGATCATACGCTTACAGATATGGATTGTATCTGCGCTCTGTTCCGATCGTCGTGGTGTCATTATGTCCGGTGTAGACGGTCACTTCATCCGGAAGCGGCAGTAACTTCTCCTTGATGCCGCGAATCAGCGCCGAAGCGCTCCCCTTCGGAAAATCCGTCCTTCCGACCGACTGGGCGAACAGCGTATCCCCGGAAAAAAGGGCGTCCTGATAGGCAAAATAATAACAGCAGCCACCCACCGTGTGTCCCGGTGTAAACAATACCCGGATATGGAATCCCGCGAGATCAAACTCCTGCTCATCCTTCAGAAATACATCCGCGTGATAGGTCGTCTCCGCTCCCGTCCATCCGCTCAGATTCAGCTTTGGATCATCGAGGGTCTCTCTCTCATGCTCCTCGGCATAGACCTTGATACCAAAAATGCGCTGCGACTTCCGCAGCGCCCCCGGCATGGTCAAAATGTCCATGTGTCAATAAAATTGCAACAGGATTTAACTTTTCTTCCTCTATGATCTGTATCAGACGATCCGCATTTGCCCCCGGATCAATCAGAATCATCTCTTTCGTCTCATCATTGACCGCGAAATAGCAGTTCGTCTGCACCGGTCCTACCACATACTGTTCTACCTTAAGAGGCGCCATCTTTTTCCCTCCGTCTGCCTTTCCTGCTTCATCAGCCTGTCGTTCTCACAATATCAATCACGCTGTCGATCTGGCGCAGCTTATCAATCACGCTGCCCAGCTCCTCTCTGCCCTTCGTGCTGAAGGACACATCGATCGTCGCCACGCCCTGTTTGCTCGTCTTGGAGTGGATCGCATCAATATCGATCTCACGCTCCGTGAACACTCTCGTGATGTCGACCAGAAGTCCGGTACGGTTGTTACCAAAAATCTTGATCTCCGCGCGATACAGTCCGTTGCTGCCGTCCTGACCGTCATGCTGCCATTCCGCATCGATCAGACGCTCCTTCTCCATATCCGACAAGTTGATGATATTGATACAGTCGGTTCTGTGGATGGACACGCCGCGTCCCCTCGTCACAAAACCCACGATCTCATCTCCCGGCACCGGGCTGCAGCACTTGGAAAAATGAACAGCGACATCGTAAAGTCGCTTGACAATGATTCCGCTCTTGGAGCGCTTCGCCGACTCCGGATTCTTGTTCTCGGAACCGATGGTCTCAAGAACCTCCTCGTCCGTGATCCGCGCCAGATGATCCCGCTTGTATTCCTCGTACATCTTATTGACAATCTGGCGTTCCTTTAAGCCGCCGTGTCCAATGGTCGCCAGACAGGAATTCCAGTCATGGAAACCATATTTTCTCAGCACTTCCTCCTGGTATTCCGGCTTGTTGATGTCTGGAAAGTTGATTCCCTTCGCCTTGCAGGACGCCACGAGAAGCTCCTTGCCGCGCGTAATATTTTCTTCCTTCAGCTCACTGCGGAACCACTGGTTGATCTTGTTCTTGGCCTGGGTGCTCTTAACCACGTTCAGCCAGTCACGGCTGGGTCCCTTGGAGTTCTGGGACGTGATGATTTCCAGCTGGTCACCATTCTGGATGACATAATCAATCGGAACAAGCTTTCCGTTGACTTTTGCACCGATCATTTTGTTGCCGACCGCAGAGTGAATGCTGTACGCAAAATCAATCGGCGTCGACCCGTTCGGCAGGTTCTTGACATCGCCGGTCGGTGTAAAGCAGAATACCGTGTCCGAAAAAGATCCAGATCACTCTTTAAAAAAGGCTCATGAACTCCTTATTATCAGACATGTCGCGCTGCCACTCCAAGATCTGGCGAAGCCAGCTTAACTTCTCCTCCTCCGTGACAGTCATCGGCACTGCCGCGCCGCCGTTGTTTCGCTTCCTTATATTTCCAGTGCGCTGCAATACCATATTCCGCAGTGCGGTGCATCTCATAGGTACGGATCTGGATCTCGAACGGCTGACCGTTCGTGCCGATCAGTGTCGTATGTAAAGACTGATACATGTTCTGCTTTGGCATCGCGATATAATCCTTAAATCTTCCCGGAATCGGCTTATACATCTCGTGAATGACACCTAACGCAGCATAGCAGTCTTTTACGGAATCCACGATGATGCGGATGGCGAACAGATCGTAGATCTGGTCGAGCGTTTTGTCCTGATTCACCATCTTCTTATAAATGCTGAAAAAATGCTTCGCGCGTCCCTCAATCTCCGCCACGATGCCCGCCGCCTTGATATGTGCGCGCACTTCCTCCACGAGCGACTGCACGTAGTCGTCGCGCACACTCTTTGCGCTGGTCAATCTGACGCACAAGGTCGTAGTATGCCTCCGGCTCCAGATACTTTAACGAGAGATCGTCAAGTTCAATCTTGATCTTTGAAATACCGAGCCGCTGTGCAATCGGGCAGTAGATCTCCTGCGTCTCATGCGCAATGCGGATCTGTGCCTCCTTGACTGGTACTTTAATGTACGCATATTGTGAAGCCGGTCTGCAAGCTTGATTAAAGATAACCCGGATATCTTTTGCCATGGCGAGGAACATCTTGCGCAGGTTCTCCGCCTGCATCTCTAAGCGCTCCGCAGAACGGTCCTTCTGATCGTGATTATGACTGTTGTCCGCGAGATGCAGATGGCGCAGCTTCGTCACTCCGTCCACGAGAAGCAGCACTTCCTCGCTGAACTCCTCCTTGATCTCATCCGCCGTCATGACCGTGTCCTCAAGCACATCATGAAGCAGACCTGCCGCGATCGTCTCCTTGTCAAGCTCCAGCTCCGCTAAAATGATCGCCACGCACAGCGGATGCACAATATACGGCTCACCGGATTTGCGCGTCTGTCCCTCATGCGCATCCCGCGCTACATGATACGCCTTTTTCAATAAGAGAAATATCTGCGGAAGGGTGATATTTGCGCACACTGGCGATCAACTCATGATATAAATCCTCCGGACTCTCAAACTCCTTCATTGGCTTGATACTGCGGTCCTCTTCCTTTACCAGTTTTTCCAAATGCTCACGCTCAAGTTCTTTTTCTTTCTGAGAGTAATCTGCCATGTGCCTCACCCACTTCATCCATGATAATTTTTATTTCAATATTATATTTTATTTCCTAATAAAATGCAACTTTGTATTTTCTCATCTGTTTTCCATCTATCTGCACCGTTTCACAATAATGAAAGCCCAGTTTTTTGCGCCAGATGCCCGATACCACGTTTCCCGTCTCAATCAGACAGCTGACCGACGGCAGCATGAGTTCATCTTTTTATATAGGTAAGAATCGCATTGCATACCTCCGTCGCATAGCCCTGCCTCTGCCACGGCACACCGATCGCATAACCGAGCTCCAGCTCTCCGCCCAGCTCCTCCCGGTGTTCCACGCCGGCGCGCCCGATCAGCTCTCCGGTGTTCCTGTCGCACACGATCCACATGCCGTATCCGTAGAACCGGTACATCTGCTCGATATACGCCTGCTGATATTCCCTGCTCCTCCTCATACGGATACAGCGGCTCCATGTAGTCCGTCATTCCTTTCCCGGCATACAGTTCAAACAGTGCATCTAAGTATTCCATGGAAAATTCCTTCACGATGCAGCGCGGCGTTTTTAAAATGATCCACGGAATACGATGATGTCTCTCATAGACATGCTGTAAAAAAGATCCGTCGATCTCCTCCATCCCTTCCGCATACATATCCGCCGGAGACGTCACTTCCATCTCCCCCGGCGGCTGCCTCGTTTCTCTGCGTCCTTCCATCTCCCGGCACCAGATAGCAAAGCGCAGCCATCCCGATCCGCTGTGCCTCGTTTAGTGCCTTCGCATCTCCCGAAACTAAAATTGCCTTTTCCGCAAACACCTTTTCCGCTAACCTCTCTTTTGCAAGCGCCCCTTCCACACGCTTCTCTTCCTGAATGTGTTTCTTCGCGCTGTCCCATTCCAAAACGTTCCGCCCACATTCCCGCTCTGTTCTCAGATTCTCCAGCAGCTACGTAACTGAACGAAGTACAATA
>VOFJ01001871.1_pt1 | contig 33026 bp, 60 predicted proteins | sample 5384081 | NCBI WGS metagenome assembly VOFJ01 (sample SAMN12384729, study PRJNA508395) | human gut metagenome | isolation source: healthy gut I | host: Homo sapiens | reverse complement strand
CCTGGCAGGTAAGACTGGCAGAAAAAAAGGAATCCCGACAACGGTGGTAAATGCAAGATTTGCCATGCCACTGGATAAAAACTGCCTGCGGAAACTGGCAGAATCCCATCCGCTTCTTGTGACGATGGAAGAGAACGTGGCAAGCAGGGGATTTGGAGAGCATGTGGCTGCATTTCTGGAGGAAGAAGCACTGCATACAAAGGTCCTCAGGATTGCAATTCCTGACTGCTTTGTGGAACATGGAAGTGTTGGCGAATTAAAAAGCACTGGGACTGGATGCAGATTCCGTGACGGAAAAAATATTAGCAGAATTACCGGAGGAATTATGAAAGAACGATTGGATGTACTTCTTGTAAAACGTGGTCTGGCACCATCGCGGGAAAAAGGCAAAGACCATGATTATGGAAGGCAATGTATTTGTCAACAATAACCGGGAGGATAAGGCGGGAAGCACTTTTGCAGAGGATGCTCCGATTGAGATCCACGGAAATACATTGAAATATGTCAGCAGAGGCGGACTGAAACTGGAGAAAAGCGATGACACATTTTTCCATTTCCTTAGATGGCATGGTGTGCATGGACATCGGTGCTTCCACGGGCGGGTTTACGGACTGCCTGCTGCAGAACGGGGCAAAGAAAGTGTATTCCGTCGATGTGGGATATGGTCAGTTTGCATGGAAACTGCGTCAAGGAACCCAAGAGGTTGTATGTATGGAAAAGACGAATATCCGTTATGTGACGCCGGAGGATATTGATGATGCACTGGATTTTGCTTCTGTGGATGTCTCATTTATTTCCCTGACCAAAGTGCTCCCGGCGGCATATGCACTGTTAAAGGATGGCGGACAGATGGTCTGCCTGATTAAGCCACAGTTTGAAGCCGGACGGGGAAAAAGTGGGAAAGAAAGGCGTGGTACGTGATAAGGCCGTTCACGAGGAAGTGATCGAGAGGATCATTACCTTTGCACTGGAAAACGGATTTTCGGTACACCATCTGGAATACTCACCGATCAAAGGGATAGGAGGGAAAACATCGAGTATCTCGTGCATATTGAAAAAAATCGGACGAAGCAATAAAGGAGGAATCCGTGGATATTCACGCAGTTGTGGAAGCAGCACACGGAGAATTGGATAAGTAGATGCGTAAATTTATGCTGATCACGAACCGGTACAAAAGATCGTGATCTGACACTCTCAAACGAAATTGTCTCGTACATACAACAAAAAAGGGCGGCAGTGCTGCAATCTGTGTCAGCAATGTGGAGGATGATAACCAGAAAGATTTTGCACTTTCCGAGATTCCGGCAGACACGGAATGTATCCTTGTTCTCGGCGGAGACGGCACGTTAATCCGCGCAGCAACCAAGGTGGAGGCGCTGCAGATTCCGCTGATCGGTGTCAACCTTTGGGACACTGGGGTATCTGTGTGAGCTTGAGGAAGCTACCGTATTTCATGCCATCGACTGTCTGATGCAGGATGATTGCATCATGGAAGAGCGGATTGTTCTGACCGGCGAAAAAATTGGCGGAAACGGCGCACATATGGCATTGAATGATGTCGTGATCCACTGGTCCGGGGATCTGTCCATGCTGCTTTTTAAATGTGTATGTCAATGGGGAATATCTGACAACTTACCACGCAGATGGCGTGATTGTTGCGACACCGACCGGTTCCACGGGGTATAATCTTTCCACCGGAGGTCCGATCGTGGGCCGAAAGCAAGGGTACTTCTTCTGACACCGATCAATGCACATGACTTAAACTCCAAAAGCATTGTGTTTGGAGCGGAGGATGTTGTGGAGATTAAGATGGGAAGCAGACGGTTTCAAAAAAAAGGACGAGACGGCATGTGTCAGCTTTGACGGGGACACACCGGAGCATCTGCACGTGGGAGACCGTGTGCGGATTGCACAGGCACAAAGTACCATCTGGATCTGCAAAATCAGTAACCAGAGTTTCCTGGAAATACTGAGGAAAAAGATGAGACCGTAGGACGCAAAGGAGGACATATGAAAACAACACGACAGGCAAAAAGATACTCGAATTGATTCAGAAAAAAGATGTGGAAACACAGGAAGAATTGTCCGCATATCTCGAAAAAAAGAAGGGTTTCAGGTTACCCAGGCAACCGTATCCCGTGATATCCGTGAACTGAAGCTGACAAAGATTTCGACCGACAACGGCAGACAAAAAATATGCGGTGATTACGGACGCGGATTCCAATATGATGGAAAAATATGCAAGGGTTCTCAGGGAAGGATTTTTGTCCGTGGATGCTGCGGAAAATATTGTTGTGATCAAAACCGTGTCCGGTATGGCGGGAGCCGTTGCGGCTTGCAGTAGATGCCATGCGTATGCAGGAGATTGTCGGCTCACTTGCGGGAGACGACACGATTCTGTGTGTGATCCGTACGTCCGATGACGCGGTGCACATCATGAAAAAGCTTCGGAAAATTGTAGAACAGTAATAAAAAAATGCTTCGGAAAAGTAGAAGGAGAATGTATGTTACAAAATCTACATGTGAAGAACCTTCGCTCTTATTACAGAGACAGAGGTAGAATTTAAAGAAGGACTTAATATTTTGACAGGAGAGACCGGTGCCGGTAAATCCATCATCATTGGTTCGGTTGCACTGGCACTCGGAGAGAAGGTTCCAAAGGAACTGCTTCGGGATAACGAAGAGACCGCACTTGTGGAGCTGGTCTTTTCGGTTGAAAAACCCAAAGGTTCTGGATGCGATCCGGCAACTGGGCATAGAAACAGAGGATGAAACAGTAATATTAAGTCGTAAGATAACTTCCGGAAGGGCAATTGCGCGGATCAATGGAGAAGCAGTGTCTGCTTCCCGGTTAAAAAGAGGTGGCGTCTCTGCTCATCGATATTCACGGACAGCATGAGCACCAGTCCCTTCTTTCCAAAAAGAAACATCTGGAAATCCTCGATGCCTATGCAAAAGACGCGCTTGGAGAAAAAAAAGCGTCTTGCCGCCTGTTATCAGGAATACCGGAAACTGAAAAAAAGTGGGAGTCCTCGTCTTTGGATACCGAGGAGCGCGCCAGAGAGTTGTCGTTTCTTGCGTATGAAGTAAAGGAAATCGAAGAGGCACAGCTTTCCGTCGGGGGAGGATACCCGGCTGGAAGAACAGTATCGCAGATTTGCAAACGCAAAAAAAGATCATGGATGCCATATCGGCTGCCGGTGCAGCTACCGGGGGAGACGGCGGTACCGGAGAGAATGCATCGGAACTTATCAGCCGTGCCCTGCGGGAAGTCAGTTCGGTTTCGGCATATGAGGAGCGCATTGCGCAGATGGAACAGATGCTTACCGATATTGATAATCTGCTGAGCGATTTCAATCATGAGATTTCTTCCTACCTGTCGGGGAGGAATTTGATGACGAAGTCTTTTATCAGACCGAAAAAGAGGCTTGATGAGATCAATCACCTGAAATCCAAGTATGGAAATACGATGGAAGAGATTCTGCAGTCAGCGGAAGAAAAACAAAGCGTATTGCCGTATTACAGGATTATGATAAATACTTAAATGATCTTTTAACTTCCATGAACCGGAAGAAAGAAGAATTGGACGGGCTGTGTGCAGAGGTTTCCGGAATCCGGAAGAAAGCGGCAAAGGGATTGACGAAAGCGATTGCACAGGCACTTGAAGATCTGAATTTTTTAGATGTGCAGTTTACGATGGAATTCCGGAAGACGGAGTACAGTGCCGGAGGCTGGGATGAGGCAGAATTTATGATCTCCACCAATCCGGGAGAACCGTTAAAGCCTCTGGGAAAGGTCGCTTCCGGCGGAGAACTTTCCCCGTATTGCGCTCGCGGTCAAGACCGTCATGGCGGATACGGATGAGATTCCGACGTTGATCTTTGATGAGATTGACAGTGGAATCAGCGGGCGTACGGCACAGATGGTATCGCAGAAGATGAAACTGCTGGCAAAGACGCACCAGATCATCTGCATCACTCATCTGCCGCAGATTGCTGCCATGGCAGATGCCCATTTCCTGATTGAAAAATCGGTGGAGCATGCGTCCACGGTTTCCCGGATTCATCCGCTGCGGGAAGAGGAAAGTATCGAGGAACTGGCGCGGATGCTTGGCGGCGTGGAGATCACGGATACGGTTTTACAAAACGCACGCGAGATGAAACGTCTGGCAGAAAAATACGAATAGATAAAACCAAAGTCCGCATACTAAAGGTATCCGAGAAGATAGGAGAACCTTTGGCATGCGGTCTTTTTATATGCGTATATTCAAAAATATTATCTGTATTTATGTTCTGGCGCTGTGCTGCTTTGCCTATGCCACCATGATACATGCCATTCCCGATCATGTATACGTGCAGGAGGGGCAGAAACTGGAACTGGACAAAAAAAATTCCGGTCACACTGGCAATGTCCACAAAACCGCAATCCGTTATGGCACAGATCGGGGGAGCGGACGTTTCAGGCAATGAAGCAGGAACGGGCAGTGGAAACGTGCAGCCAGCTGAAGCAGGGGGAATATACACTGACCTGCTATCTGTTTGGCATCCTTCCCATGAAAGAGGTGCAGGTTTCCGTGGTGAACGGAAAATCTTTATACGTGAGCGGACAGGTGGTGGGCATTTACGGGGCTGCCCAGGGAGTACTGGTGCTGGGATCCGGCCCGGTGGAAACTGTGGACGGAAGCAGCCGGCAGCCGGCAGAACACATTGTATTTCCGGGGATTATATTACTGCTGTAAATGGAAAAGCGGTCACGAAAAAAGAAGAACTGATGGAGCGGATCAATCAGTACGGGGAACAACCGGTGGTGCTGACCCTGTGGCGCGGAGCCGAGCAGATTCAGGTATCGGTGGAGCCGGTTGAGGCAGCAGAACACAAAAGGCTATCGTCTGGGACTCTGGGTGAAAGATGACATGGCAGGAATCGGCACGCTGACCTATTTTGATCAGGACGGAAACTTCGGGGCACTGGGACACGGAATCGGAAACGGACAGACCAAAGACCTGCTCCGTCTGTCAGACGGCCGGCTGTACAAAGCACAGGTGCTCGGTATCAAAAAAGGTGTCCGGGGAACACCGGGAGAGCTGGAGGGAGTTGTCTATTATGGGAAAGACAACCAGATCGGAGAAGTGTCCAGCAATACACAAATCGGTATCTATGGCACGTTGACGAAAAAACTTCCGGGAAGAAAAGAAAAAACGAAAGTCTGTTGTGTCCGGTCGGTTACAAACAGGAGATTCAGACAAAGGATGCGGTAATTCTGTCGGATGCGTCCGGGGAACTGCAGTCATATCGCATCGTAATTGATGATCTTGATTATACACCGGGAGATAAAAAATAAGGGAATCCGTTTTCATGTGGAGGATGAGAACCTGCTGAAGCTGACCGGCGGAATCGTGCAGGGACTGTCCGGAAGCCCGATCCTGGGACGGAAAACTGATCGGTGCCGTGACCCATGTGCTTGTTAACGATCCAACGAAAGGATATGGCATTTTTTTGTGGAGGAAATGACGGCAAATAAAATAGGACAAAAGACCTAGATGTGAAATTTGCACAAAAAAGAAACGGTAAAATGCAATAAAGTTATATTTTATACATGAAAAAAGGATTGCAATAGAGAACAAAAAAAGGTTATAATAATCATTAATTGCTCGAAATTATTCGAAAATAATAAATGTTTAACGTAGTGGGAGTATTACATGGATAAGTTGGTAGGGTTTGCCCGGAAGAAGCGACTGGGCGATCTGCTTGTGGATGCAGGAGTCATTTCGCAGGATCAGCTGGTAAAAAGCGTTACAGGTCCAGAAAACAGAAAAACAGGGAGAGCGTCTCGGAGTGGTACTGATAGATCTGGGGTTTACAGACGAAAAACAGATCGTAGAGGCACTGAAGGCACAGCTGAAAATACAGAGTGTCGATCTGTCAACCCTGCGCATCCCGGAGGAAATCATCCGGCTTTTGGACGAGGCAGTGCTGCGGAAGTATAATCTGATTCCGTTTAAGTTCAATGAGAAAAAATCCCAATCTTTTTTGTGCGTGGCAATGAGCGATCCGCTGGATATCCGGGCGATGGACGATGTTTCCATCATTACCGGGTGTCAGGTGGAGCGTTTTGCTGCAACCCCGAGTGATATTGCGGCAGCCATCGACCGCTACTATGGAAATGCAGAAGCCCTGCGTGTGGCAGAACAGTATACAAGGGAAAAAAGCAGGAACAGGCAAAAGCCAGGGCAGCCCTAGATCCCGGGAGTGGAAACGATGAGAACAATGTCCAGCAGGCACCGATTGTCAAACTGTTAGGGACAGATCATCGAGCAGGCGGTGCACAGGAGAGCCAGCGATATCCATATCGAGCCGATGGAAAACCAGGTGCGGATCCGGTTCCGTGTGGATGGCGTGCTGCACGAAGCCATGCGGCACGACATCAGCCTGCATGCCGCACTGATCGCAAGAATCAAAATTGTCAGCGGACTTGACATTTCCGAAAAGCGCCGCCCGCAGGACGGTCGTGCGACCAGCATTGTGGACTCGGCAGGAATACGACATCCGTGTGTCCGTGCTTCCGACCGTCTATGGGGAAAAAGGTCGTTATGCGTCTCGCACAGAAAAAAAGCACTGACATTGGACAAGCGGGATCTGGGATTCCCGGAGGACGAATTAAAAAATTTGACCACATCCTAAGCCATCCGAACGGGCTTATTCTCGTCACGGGATGACCGGAAGCGGTAAGTCCACGACATTATATACTGCATTAAATGAATTAAACGTAGAAGGTGTCAATATCATCACGGTAGAAGATCCGGTTGAGGCGAACTTAAACAGGGTCAACCAGGTACAGGTAAACGAAAAGGCGGGACTTACCTTTTCCTCGGCATTGCGTTCCATCCTGCGTCAGGATCCGGACATCATCATGATCGGGGGAGATCCGTGACCAGGAGACCGCAGAGATTGCGGTAAAGGCATCCATCACCGGACATCTGGTGGTCAGCACCTTACATACAAACAGTTCGGCAAATACCATCACCCCGTCTGGCAGATATGGGAGTGGAAAACTACCTGATTGCGGATTCCGTGGTCGGAGTAATCGCCCAGCGTCTGGTGCGCCGGGTCTGTCCGGCATGCGGAATTGTCCGGGAGGCAACCGCAGGGGAGAAAAAAAATACTCGGCATAAAGGATCCCGCCAGAAGGATCAATGTCCGCACACCGGGGCACAAAGAATGTGTCCGCTGCGGCGGAACCGGATACTATGGAAGAATCGGTATTTATGAGATCATGCCGGTCACGGCAGACCTGCGGCAGGCGATCAACCGCGGGGAGAATGCGGATGTGCTTGAGGAGATCGCACTAACACATGGCATGAAAACGCTCCGCATGAGTGCCATTGATTACGCACTGCGCGGAATCACCACCGTCGAGGAAGTGCAGCGTGTGGCATACGATGACGAAGAGGATTAAATAAAACAGGGAAGGGAAGGCAGCAAAACAGATGGAATTGTCAATGTATACGCTTCTTTCGATAGCAATAAAGCGCATCATGCGTCCGACTTACATATTACAGTTGGGGTTCGCCCAAAATGCCGTATTAGCGGAACACTTTACGAGATGGATGGTTTTGATAAGCTGACACCTGCGATGACAAAAAGAATTGGTGGAATCTATGTTTGACCGAAACAGAAGGCAACCATGGAGGCCACAGGGGAAGTGGACTTTGCCTACACGGATACGCGTGTGGGACGGTTCCGTGTCAACGCTTTCCACCAGAGAGGGTTCCTATGCGGCTGTACTGCGTATCGTGGCAAGCGATATCCCGACACCGGAGGACCTCAGGGGTGCCGGAAGCTGTCCTTGGGCTGACAAAGAAAAAGCGTGGGCTTGTCCTTGTCACGGGAATCCGACCGGAAGCGGTAAATCCACCACACTGGCATCTTTGATCGATGTCATCAATAAAGAACGGAACGAACATATCATTACACTCGAAGATCCGATCGAGTATTTACATAAGCATAACCGGTCCATCGTAAACCAAAGGGAGATCGGGCTGGATACCGATTCCTATGGAAATGCGCTCCGTGCGGCGCTCCGTGAGGATCCGGACATCATCCTTGTGGGGAGATGCGTGACTTTGATACGATTTCCACTGCCATCACAGCAGCAGAAACCGGACATCTGGTATTCTCCACTCTGCATACCATCGGTGCGGCACCTACCATTGAGCGTATTATCGATGTGTTCCCACCGCACCAGCAGAACCAGATCCGCTCGCAGCTGGCATCGGTTCTTGAGGCGGTAATTTCCCAGCAGCTTCTGCCGACGATCGACGGAAAATCCCGTGTGGCGGCATTTGAAGTCATGCTCGGTACCCCGGCGATCAAAAACCTGATCCGGGAGGATAAGGCACACCAGATTCCATCCATCATGCAGACAAGTAAGAAGATTGGCATGCAGACGATGGATGATTCCTTATTCAGCCTGTATCTGAAACACAAAATCGATGCGGCAAATGCCGTAGAGTATGCACAGGATGTACAGGAAACATGCAGCAGAAGCTGTTTTAAAAAAAAGGAGTTAAGACATGGCAAGTTATAAATACGAAGTGGTCGGAGCCGATGGAAAACCAAAAACCGGCACCATCGAGGCCATGAACATGGAAGTCGCTTCGGCAGAACTCAAATCCGGCGGCAACACCATCGTTTCCATCGCAAGAGCCAACGCATTTAACAAAGATCTCGAAATCCATATCGGAAAAGCCGTCAGCGTCCGCGAAATGAGCGTATTCTGCCGCCAGTTTGAGAGCGTATTAAATGCCGGCGTGACCGTCGTCGAGGCACTCGACATGCTATCCGAGCAGACCGAGAACAAACCGTTTGCCAACGCAATCGCAGAAGTGCGGGATTCCGTACAGCGCGGGGAGACCCTCGCCGTTGCGATGGCGGAGCACCCGAAGATTTTTCCGAATCTCATGGTGCAGATGGTTGCCGCCGGGGAATCCTCCGGTGGACTGGATAAAGCATTCAGCCGTGTGGGAAGTCAGTTTGAAAAAGAAGCCCACCTGAAGGGGCTGATCATCAAGTCGGCGATTTATCCGGTCATCCTGATTCTTGTTATTATCGTTGTTGTAGCCATCATGATGATTAAGATTGTGCCTACCTTTACTTCCCAGTTTGACGAAGTCGGCGGAAAACTGCCGGGCATCACGCTTGCAGTCATGGCAGTCAGTGATTTCTTTGTGCACAGCTGGTATTTTATTGTTGCCATCATCGCAGGGATTGCCATATTTATCCATGCGTGGAAAAAGACAGAGAGTGGGGCACATATATTGGGAAAATTTATTCTAAAGGTACCGCTGGTCGGCTACCTGCTTAGCATCAAGACGGCATCCTCGCGCATGACGCGAACACTGTCCACACTGATGGGCTCCGGTGTCCAGCTGGTGGATGCACTCGGGCTTGTGACCGAGATGATGGGGAATGCCGTGGTTAAGCAGGCATTAAAAAGATGCGACCGAAGAGGTCAGCCGTGGAATCCCGCTCTCGAAACCGCTGGCAGATTCCGGGGTCTTCCCACCGATGGTCTACCACATGATAGAGATCGGGGGAGGAAACCGGTAATATGGAAGACATGCTCGACAAAGTCGCAGCATATTATGATGAAGAGGTGGAGTCGGCGACCGAGGCACTGCTTGCCGCAATGGAACCGCTCATCATCATCGTGATGGCAGTTATTGTGGTGCCGATCGTCCTTGCGATCATGATGCCGATGTACAGTCTGTACGACAGCATCGGAGCCTGACCGAAGGCAGAAGAAGGGTTGTTACATGTCTGCCATGAGACATGTGATGATAGATACATAAAAAATATATTCAAAAAAAAAGGAGAACAAAGGGTATGAAGAAAATTATGGAACTGCTTCAGAACATGAAAGCAAAGAATGAAAAGAAGGATAACAAAGGTTTCTCTCTCGTAGAGTTGATTATCGTTATCGCTATTATGGCAATTTTGGTAGGTATTGTTGGTACACAGGTATTGCCATATATTGAAAAATCAAGAAAAAGCAAAAAGATATTCAGAAATTAAGTGCATTATGTACAGATGCAGCAACTGCATATTCATCAACAGGTGCAGAACTGAAGGATAGCTCATATACTATTACAATTGGTTCAACTGTATCAACAGCAGCTGGATCATCTGATACAGCTGGTGCAACAAAATTAACTGCTGCATTTACAGAATTAAATAATATAAGTACAGTTGATGATTTAGGTTTAGAATCAAAAGTAGGCAAACAGGTTACATCTGTAACTATTGTTTGTAAGGATTCAACACCTATGATTACTGTTTCAACAACAGGATACCTACAACAGGAAACTTTGAGTCTATTACATCAAAATAATTTGTATAAATAAAATTATATAGGAGAAACAAATGCTAACCCAACTTATTATTTTTCTTTACATCATTGTGTTTCTATACGGAATCGTCATCGGCAGTTTCTTAAACGTGCTGATCTTCCGTATCCCGAAAAAAAAAGAATATCGTGCAGTCCTCGCACTGTATGAACTGCGGGCGTAAGCTGGGCTGGTGGGACATGGTTCCTGTATTTTCCTACATAATTCTTCGGGGCAGATGCCGGCAATGTGGTGCTAGGATTTCCATACAGTACCCGTTAATCGAGGCTTTAAATGGTGTGCTGTATGTGGTCGTTTTTCATGGCGGGCGGTTTCACGTTCAGCAGTGTGCTGTATTGCCTCATGACATCTGCCCTGATTGTCATTGCGGTCATCGATGAGAGAACCTATCAGATACCGGTTTCCCAGAACCTGTTTCTGGGACTGCTCGGTATCATCATGACCGTGTATGATTTCCGGCATATCCTGTCCCATATCATCAGGGCAGTCATTGTCAGCCTGTTTTTTTTGTATGGCCTGTATTATTTCTCCTCCGGCAAAGCAATCGGTGGGGGAGACATTAAACTCATGGCATATGCAGGCCTGCTTTTTAGGCGCAAAAAACATTATTTTTGCATTTAATTCTTGCATGCATTCTTGGATCCGTCATCCATACCATCCGCATGAAAGTAAGCAAGCGAAACAACCTGCTTGCACTCGGTCTGTACCTTTCGGCAGGCATATTCATCGCCGCACTCTGGGGCAGCCGTTTCTGGGCCTGGTATCTCGGCATGATGGGCATTTATTAAAACATGGCATGAACTGCTACGTATGGCATAATTAAAAAAAGTAAAGTTTTTCTTATTCCTGTGGCGAATTTTAAACATCTGTCATTTTCACCGCACAATTTTTTATGCCACAACGTTACGATGGAAAATGTAGAAAAATAATTAGGATTTGTGATTTTTCAGAGAACATGAACAAAGCATAATTATTTTTGTACATTTTCCAATGAAAACCTTTCGGAAAATATATAAGGAGAAAATGAAAATGGTCAAAAAAGAGTAGTAAGTATTGAGGCCGGTGTATGGTGGACAAAAGTCGCACTGGCCGATTACCGCAAGAAAAATCCGCCGGTACAATAAAGCCTTTGCGTTCCGTACTCCGGAACATGCGGTGGAAGATGGCTATATCCGTGACAAGGAAGCTTTTTGCGTCTGCACTGAAAGTCGAACTCAGCAAGCGCGATATCCATGAGAAAGAAGTCGTATTTACCCTTTCTTCCTCAAAAAGTCGTGACCCGTGAAGTCATGATCCCATTTGTCAAAGACAATAAGATCATGGGAATCATTGAATCCCAGATCCGTGATTATTTCCCCGATGGATGTGAGCAATTACACCATCAGCTACAGCAAGATGGATGTGGAGGAAGAAGATGGGAAGAAAATGCTCAAGCTGCTTTTAGTGGCAATTCCCGATAATCTTCTGAATAACTATGTGACGTTCTCAGAGCTGGCAGGGCTTAAGGTGGAGACGTTTGACTATATCGGAAACGGAACGGTACAGCTTTTGTGCGACAGTTTTCTGGAAAATGCTGTGGTTGTGCAGCTGGAAGAGCAGGCAACGGTGATCAGTATTCTGGAAAATAAAAAACTGGTCTTTCAGCGTGTGACACCGTACGGCTATGGCGCTACGATTACAGCGGTGATCGACCATCCGGTGCTTGGCATTGACGATGAGGAGAAAGCACTTGATTTCCTTTTTAGACCACAATGTGATATACAACCGTCCGACGATTCCGGAGATGGGAAATCAGGAGGAGATGAAGCGTCAGCAGGCTCTGGCAGAAGAGGCATATGAGGATCTGGCGGAGTCCCTGCGGTATCATCTGCGCATTGCAAACACGGCGGTTGAGTATTATCAGAACCAGGTCAAACAGGAATTTGTCGGGAATGTCTATCTGGTTGGCGATGGTTCCCGTTTTGCAGGCATGCACAAACTGTTTGCACAGGAACTTCCGCTTCCGCTGCAGGAAATTGATTTCACGAAGGTCATCGATTTACGGAGCGGAAAAAACAAGGCGGCTGAGGGGACGGTAACACTGGATGCGGCATCTTCCGGGACGAGACCGAAGGCGGTAACACGGCTGTCGGTTTCCTTTCGGTCATCGGCGCGGCGGTTCATCCGATTGATGCCAGGCCAAAGGACATGCTTGTGGCAGATTCCAAAAAGAACGACCTGCACACGGCATATGTGATTCTGGCGGGGGGCAGTGCTGGTAAGTGTCCTGCTGATTCTCGGTTCCGGTGTGCGTCAGCTGCTGGCTTATCGTGAGCACCGCAACCTGACCAAACGGATCAATGATCTTTCCTATGTGCAGGGAGACGTATGACGATTACGCGCGGGTACAGGCGGAGGAACAGGTGTATGAGAAACTGGATCTTGCCACCATCACGAAAAATGAGCAGCTGTATCCGCTGATTGCGCAGCTGGAAAATGAACTTCCGACAACCATCCATGTAAAAAACATTCAGACGGACGGTTCGCTGGTAACGCTGAATATGGAGGCAGACCGGAAAGTTACGGTCGGACAGATGCTGTTGAATTTTGCGGATGTGACGCTGCTTGAAAATCTTTCGATTTCCGTCCATGTCGGAGGAGTCCGATGAAGACAGCGGCACGGTGAAGTGGACGTATACGTTAAATGCTTATTATACCGGCGCATTTCTCGGGGAGGACGGGCATCTCATAAAAGAAGCGGTTCCGTCTGCGGATGCAGATGCCGATACAGACAGCATGGAAGGAGAGGAGCAGACCAATGAATAGAATTAAAATTTCAGATTCCGACAAGCGGCTGCTGCTCATTTTCTGTGCGATTGTCATAGTGGCATGTTCGTATTTCTTTATTTTCAGTAAGGGAATGAGCAAGGCAGCGAAGATTGAAGAACAGAATACGGCCGACCAGGCAAAAGTGCAGCAGATGGAACAGATGGAGGCAGGACTTCCGAAGGTAAAAAGAAAATATTCAGCTGATGGTAAAAAAGCAGAAGACGATTATCAGTACGTATCCTTCTGCAATGACAACCGAGAAGGCCATTGAGTCGTTACAGGCGTATGAGGATAACAGCAGCGATTTCCATATTACGGACATTACGTTTACCATGAACCAGCCGCTTGCTGTGGATGTGCAGACCGATGGCACGGACACGGCTGCAGGAACGGATGCTTCTTCCACTACCGCACCGGATGCAGAGGCATCTTCTGCATCCGAAAGCCAGAGTGAGGAGAGCACACAGGGGGCAGATGCAGCAGAACAGGAAACGACAGGATAAGAGCAAAAAGAGGTCCAGGGGATATTATGCCTCTATCGGTATCCGTTATGAGGCAGGCTATGCCGGATTAAAGGAAATGATCGCTTATGTCAACAATTTTAAGGATCGTACAACGATTTCACAGTTTACGGCAAATTATGATGATTCCACCGGAAAATTAAACGGGGAGATGACCCTGAATATGTACTATCTGGAGAACACCGGAAAAGAGTATGTTCCACCGGTATTTCCGAATATGTCAAAAGGTGTGATGAGTATTTTTGGCAGAAGCACATCGCTTGAAACCGCACCGTAAAACGGATGGGAAGGAGGGTCCGCAGATGAAGAGACAACCGAATAACAATGGTGGATTTTCCCCTGCTGGAAGTCATCCTTGCCATGGCAATTCTTGCCATTATTTCCATTCCGCTGCTGTCTTATTTTACGCAGTCCATGAAGTACAATGCGATGATGGCGGACAAACAGCATGCAACCAATCTGGCGCAGGAAGTGCTGGAGGATTTAAAAAACCAAAAAGAGCTGGCTGTGGTGACGACAGGGGCAGGCTTTCGTGTTCCCTATCTGGAAGGAAAGGGCTACACCCTGCTCAGTGAGACTCCGGCGGCTGCCCCGGCACCGGCATTTCAGGCGGAGAATGTGTACTACGCGGCGGCAGGCACTTCTGGCAGCACGTATGATGTCGAGGTTTCTGTCAGTACGGCTGCAGCTGAAAATGACACCAATATCCCACAGATCGAAGGGATTGATGACACAAAGGATGTCGTGGCACTGGAACATAACCAGCTGCAAGGAAGCAATGACGTATTTTTCGGAAAAAAAATATGACATATGCCGCTGCACATCCGGGAACGCTTCCGCTTGGGGATAGCGAACTGCAGGCGAAGATGAAGCGGAAATTTTCGGTTACGGCAGACAGTACGCATGTCCGGGTGACATGCAGCTATACAATGTGGGGGAAACAGGCGATGAGGTATTGGGCATAGATCCTTCGGAAGTATACGAATGTAATGAGTTTGCAGAGGAAGACATCCGTGACGTGGAACATATTTACCTTATGTACCATGTGGCGCAGGACAGCGATACGATGGAGGTTACATACGCTGCCGGTGTGAACCCTAAGCTGGTGTTTGTATGCCAGAATATTGCGGATGTCAACAGCATCAGACCGGATTATAAGATGACGGTATTGCCGCAGGGATGCCCGATGCCGTCTGTGGCATCAAACCTTGGCAACAAGTCGTATCCGGATGACCCGGCTGCGGTGACCAACAAGGGAGCAGTTTATCAGGACAGCTTTAAGCTGCCGGCTGGATCTCGGTTGCCCCTCTGGTGGCAAGCAGCGGGGGGGAGTGCGAAAGGTCGATCTGACGGTCAGTGTATATAAGAAAGGCAGGGGCGGAAACCACCCGGATAAGGAAAAGTACCGTTATATTACGGTCAGCACGTCGAAAGGAGAGTAGCGATGAAAAAGAAACCGGTTCAAACAGGATAACCGTGGCGCCTCCCTGCTTGCCGTACTGGTTCTGATGGTTGTGGTAAGCCTGATTGCCGTGGTGATCACGAAGATTACGATTGTCAATATTGAGATGAAGGAAGTGGAACGCGGCACGAAGAAAAATTTCTACAGTGCGGATGAACTGATGGATAATCTGCGTGCCGGTGCAAGGGAACTTGCAGAGCAGTCACTGGAGAAAGCGTATGCGGATGTCCTTGAAAATTACCTGACGTATTCTGCTTCCGGCGGGGATGTGCAGAAAGTATTTGCCACCAGATATATGGACGGGCTGCAGAAGCAGTTTGCAGAAAACCACCACAGATCCGGCAGTTGGTGCATCGGATACTATGGACGCTTCCGGCAACGTGGCGTACCGGGTTTCCGGCTATGATACGGATACGGTAAAAAGCTGCATCAAAGAAGCCGCAGACCAGGGATGTTATATTCCTGCCGCGGATCCAAAATATGAGGTGGATTACGGTGCAGGGACGTTTACGTTAAAGGGTGTGCAGATCCGGTATAAGGATGCACAGGATTATGAGACAACGATCAAAACCGACCTTGTGTTTTCCACTCCGAAGATGAATTTCTCCGGCAGTGGGCAGGTGCAGGAGTTTATGCGTTACGCGCTGATAGCTGACAGACAGATCAACATCGGGGCACAGAATGTGACGGTGGATGGCAATGTGTATGCCGGGGCAGACGGAATTTATGCGTCCACAGGCGGAAACGGTACGATCAAGGGGAAGACGGTTCTTACACGCGGGGATATCGTGACGGAGAGCGGATCAGACCTGACGGTCGGGGACGGCAGTTCCTCGATCTGGGCGGAAAATATAAGGACATCGTCTGCCGGGACAAACGGTGCTTCCTCTATCCATATGAACGGAAATATGTATGTGGCGGATGATCTGGAACTGGCTGGCAGGGGAGTTCCGTGACTTTGCAGGGCAATTATTACGGTTATAATTTTCAGAAAAATTATGGCGTACAGGATCCGATTCCGCGAAAAAAGGCAGAGTTTAGCAGTGCCATGATGGTCAATGGAAAAAAAAGCAGCCATCTGGATATCAAAGGGCTGAATTACCTGCTTTTGGCAGGGCGGACGTTTATTTCGCGAAAGCTCGATGCCAGTAACGAGGATATTCTGATGGGCGAGTCCATCTCAGCGCGGACGAACCAGCTGGCATATTATGTTCCACTGGAATATGTGTCGGGAGATGGAAAAAAAGTCTGGATCAAAAGAAGTATGCGGCATATACCGGAATCAGTGAAAGTACGCTGAAAGGATATTTAAACAGCAGCCGGCAGGTGGTTTCCCTATTATTTTCCGGGTGGGGTCTATTATTACCTGAATTTTAATTCGGAGAAGTCTGCGAATGACTTTTTTTCCGAGTATTATGCGAACAATCAGGGGAAAAACGGCACAGTATGCCAATATCTATCTGGATGAGGATGCATTGATTGTGGATTCCAATACGATTATGACGTTTTCCGGGGACATTTTAAAAACGGGCGGCTTCTGCAGATATGCTGGAGGTTGGAACGTATACGATTGCGCCGGACAACTGGAAAGACAGCAGTGGGTTATACTGGAAGTACTGTTCGAAGCTTGCCGTGCGCTATAAGTCGCTGGAACTGGGACTGACGGATCAGGGGCAGGGAGTGACCGAAGACAATGTCCGTCTGACATCTACGGATGCCAGTGGGCATGAAGTGATTGACAAAACGGTAAATCCGCTGTTTGACTATCTGATTGACCGGAGTGCATTTACCACAGAGGTGGAGAAACACAAGGCATCCCCGACGGCTTCGGAAAAACGGTGTATTCTCCGGCTGCGGATGTATACCTGATTGAAAATGCCGGAACTTATGCACTTCCAGCTACGGTTACAAAGGGAATTGTCATTGCAACCGGGGATGTCAGGGTGTCCGGTCAGTTTGAGGGAATGATTATTTCCGGTGGGGTGATCTCTTTTTGATTCCAACGCTTCGGTACGGGGAAACAAGCTTTTGGTTTCCCAGCTGTTTACCGAGATAGAAACGGGATACTCCGCTGTTTTCCCAGTTTTTCAAAGGCTGTTCTTCCCTTGCGGCATCAAATATTTCCGGAAACCTTGATCTGGATTCTTATTTGAACTATGATAATTGGAAGAAGAACGGGTAAGGGGTGTGCCAATGAAGAAACGAAAACTTTTGGGGGCAGAATGGAATTACGCTCGTTGAAATCATTATCGTTATTGCGATTATTGGCATTCTTGCAAGCACGTCTGTCATGATGATCGGGCATCTGCACTATGCCAATACGCAGAAGGTGGTGTAAGGACGCTGGATTCTTCGCTGGATGCGCTTCAGGTTAGGACGATGAGCAAAGCCGGCAGTTCTTATCTGTATATTTACAAGCTGGACAATGGATATTATACGCGTGTCCTGTCCGATAATCTGGGCAGTTTTGACGATACAAAGCTGACATCTGACGGGACGAAGCTGTGTAATAATACAATTAAAATCCGTAAGGACAGCAGCACCGGGGAGGAACTGACAGAACCGGGTGCCGGTGGGACATTTATTAAGATTGCCTATAAGAAAACGGCATTTTATGACGATTGTACAAATGTGAATGCCATTTATATTGATGGTGTCCCGGCATACACAATCCGGCTGGTGAAAGATACCGGCAGGCATTTTACGGAGCAGTAACTTTTAAAGGGGGTGGCAGTGTGCCGAACGATCATAGGGGAATTACGCTTGTGGAACTGATTATCGCGATTGCAATTTCAACGGTTATTTTAGGCGCTGCAACGCTTTTCCTTGGAATGGCGCACAAAAAAATTATAACCACGCGTCTGCGCAGATTGATCTGCAGTCGGAGTCACAGATTCTGATGGAGCAGATCGGCATGTGGGTGATGGAAGGAAACCGGGTGGAGGAACTTGACCCATCCGTGTCCGGTGTCCGTGGGATCGCCATTTACACGATTCCGAACACCCCATCGGTAACCAATCCGGCAGGTGCCGCAGCCCCGGAGGCTGCAAGCAAGCGGGTGATCTGGATTTCTGCAGGTGGAAAGAAATTATATACAAAGAAAATGGCTGTGGCAGATCCAAAAACCGATACAACGGTGATTTCCGCAGCTACGGATGAGGTGCAGGAACATCTGATCGGCGAATATGTTACGGCATTTGCCGGCACGGTAAATGCTTCCGCGGAAAAGGCATCCGTTTCGGTTTCTTTTGATATGCAATATCTGGAACAGAAGTATACGATACAAAATGAATTCAAGCTGAGAAATGTACTCAGGTAAGGAAGGGGCGTTCGTATTGAAGATGGTAAGATGGCATCGGCAGAAAAAAAAAATAACGGAAACAGGAAAAAGAGAATTGCATCCGCAGTCTGTATGCTGGGGGTGCTTGTTGTCTGTCTTGGGGTTGTCGGGTACCGGAATAAATTAAAGGCGGATGAGAAACTTCCGGTGATGACAAAGAGGGGTCGTTGACCAGATAGAGCAGATTCCGGAGTCGAAGCGCAACATTTACGATGCGAATGCCGCAGCGGCAAAGCTTGGAACCAGGGAAAATCCGTTTCTGATTCTTGAAATTGTGCCTTATGAAGAATACGCAGAGTTTGGATACCAGATCAGTGGATGTGAACCGGTAAATGTCGAAGATATGCGTTATGGAAATGCTGATATTAATACGGTTAAAACAATAACCGGTGCAAAATGTGAAATGGAAACGGCTTATTTTTTTCCCGGATGAGCCAGAAGGGGACATTTCAAAATATTCTGGAAATATGCGTGTCTGTGAGGATGGCATGAAAGATGCAGAATATACCGGATACTATGAGCGCGTCAAAGATGGGGAAGGAACGTTTGTCCAAAAAATTGTAAAAGGGGAAGACGGAAATGAAAGCTTATCGTTTGTCAGACAGGATCATGGAAATATTATCTGGCATACAGTAAATGATTTCGAAAAATCGGATGATAAAGATCAGACATTTGATGAAAAGACGGATCGTGAACTTACCAATGAGGGCGACCGGATTTATACAAAAAAGAAAAAGTACCGGTGATAAATCAAAGGATAATATCAATGTAACAGAGAATTACTATCTATATAAAAACAATGATTATTTTTTAAAGGACAGTATCGGCTGTAAAACACAGGAGGAAGCAGACAATTATTCGGTGATTATTAAAACGATTACACCGGAAGAGCTGAATGCACGGCCGGAATGGGCAGATTATGCGGATCTGTATGTGATTTCCCCAAAGGTACATTCCGGGGGTGATAATATCAGAGAGATCTGGAAAAAACACAACAGGTACGGAAAGCATTCGTCTGTTTCTTCGTATACGAATGGATTTAATGGATCGAAAGATATCAGCTGGGATGTTGTTACGAAAATGTATAAGAAGATCAATCAGGAGGAAAACTATGCCCCGATTTTTATGGATTCCGGGGTGTATATAAATACAGAGGGATCTTTAAGTGGGGGAAAATCGGTTACGTTTCATATTCTGGACTGGAATATGAATCCAACCATTTATACTTATACCGATACGGGCTATAACAATAATATGTATAAACTGGCAGTCATGCTGTTTTCCATGGATTCTGAACTGTTTCAGCGGTTGTATCTGGATGGAGAAGATGCCTTGATTCAAAAGAAAGAAATTAATGGAGTTGAGACTGGTGTGTTTACTGCACAGACGGGCGATGCGCAGACATACTGGTCTATGTTTACATTTCTTCCGTCCGATGTGGATGGACGTGTGATCGGCGAGAACTGGTACCATTACTGGACGAAGCAGGATAAAATGGGAGAAGTATATGACTGCCGGAAATATTTCTACCAATGAAAATCAGGGATATTTAAATGGCAGACTGTTTGTGTTTAAAGGGGATACAACTTCCACACAGGCATTTGGCACGGGGACGGTTCCGGCATCGGATCCGAATTCTAAGTTTACGGATTTTAAGGAATTTACGGGAAATGATCCCAAAGCGACACCGGCAGATGCAGTCCGTTATATTCTCGGATATAAAACATCAAAGGATCATGTGGATGGAGAACTGCGGATATTGGATATTGAGCCATGCTATGACCGAAAGAACGGGTACTCGCTGAAAAAAGTTATATCCAGCTTATGATTCCGAATTTTATCGGGGATATTAAGATTACCCATATGACTACGGCAGAGTTTATTGGTTCCACGGAGGATCTAAACAGCAAGTACAACATGATTTATCTTGGGTTGGATCAGGGTGCTTACAATCTGGAGAAAAAACGTGTAGCCTACAAAGATGCAGATGGCAACGTGAAATGGATTGATGAGATGCAGACTGTGTGGAATGATACCACGATGAACGGAAAAATTTATTTCCATACCGGAGATAAAATGACCAGTGCAGAGTATAGCAGGTCAGACGGCATAAGCCGTTCGGTCAAGTTCCTGTGGGCTGGAAGCGGAAATAATGTTATAGAGGATACGACACTCCGTTTCCCGGGAAATGACATTACAAAGATTAAGAAAGCGGAACTGGAGAACTTTTTACATGCCGGTTATCCGGTTGTTGCGGTTGATGATCTCTATTGCCTGTCCGATAAAATAGATGCCGGTTCAAACCTTGCAGATCTGGTAAGGGAGAGTAAGGGGGAAAAAGAAAACCATTTACCAGACGTCAGATAGCAATGGGCTGATTGCAAAGGTAAAAAGAGGTCTGTCCGAAAATTACGTTTACAAAACTGCCAAATGAATATCAGGGAACGACTTCGTCTGGGGGAAAAATGATACGTCTGTTTCCGTAGATGACAGTCAGGCAAATTATCTGGATGTGGACGGTTTTGGCAGATCAAAAACTTGATTTTGGTTTTCAGGTGACGGATGTGCCATCCGCACAGTATCAGTGTAAAGTTTATATTGACCAGAATCAGGATGGTAAATTTGAAGAGGGGCTGGCAGATGTGGATGGCTCCGGGGATGCGGATGATTCGGATGATACAGGGGAAGTTTATTATGAGGGAGATGTTTTTACGGCAGGAGACGGGGAACAAAACATTACACCGGTAAAACTTTCCAAACTGTACTTCGGGCTGATCCAGTGGAAGATTGTTGTATACCGCAAGGATAATCCGGACATTCATTTTACACGTACCGGCTGCTCGGTTGCAAAAAACCAGACCGGACAGAAACGGGAGATTAAGGTGCTTCAGATTATGCCGGATACGGATACTAATAATAAGGGGTATCTGAATTTGCACGAAAATACGCTGTTTACGAAATATTATAATGCATTGAATGATTATAATATTACCGTGGTAACGACTACGGTTTCTAAGTTTCAGGAGAATTATTTCGGGGAGAAATTTGTGTATGATTATTCCAGGGACATTTCAGCCCAAAAGGGAAACGAAAATCCAGCTAAAATGTCAAAAAACAAAAGGAACTGTATAATACGTACAATATGTTTATTCTGGGATTTGGCGATACGTTCCATAAGGTAAATATGTCGAATAAAAACGGTGCGATTGATTTCCTGAAATATTTTATCGCCTCTGGAAAAAGTGTTTTGTTTACGCATGATTTTACTTCTATGCATAATGTGAACAGTGGGGATTTCGGATATTCTGCCAATACATATCTGCGTGATGTCATGGGAATGAACCGGTATAAAGCTGTGAGTGGGAAGCTGACCGAGAGCGAACGAAAGGAACTGCTGGCTTATCAGGCGAAACATAAGTATGATACAATGACCCAGACAACAGTTGGCAGCGACGGTACACTTTCTACAACGGCACTTGGTAATACCCAGGGATTTTTTACTTACTATGCCATGAAACGTCTGGGATGGGAAAAGAAAAATACGGATCAAATAATTCCATACCGGTATATGATCAGAAGTTATAAAAATGATGAATATATCTGTGGCGTGAATAACAATAACGTGAAATTGACAGGATTTAACAATAATAATGACCTGACAACGCGTGCAACGAAGACAAATACGGGACAGATTACGGAATATCCGTTTAAAATTGACGAAACACTTAAAATTGCATCAACGCATGGGCAGTGGTATCAGCTGGACATGGAAGATCCGGAAGTTACGGTCTGGTACTGTCTTTCGGATAATGAGAACGGAGATCCATGTGCATGGGCGGGTACGGCTTCAAACGGAGATGGAACCGGTGCCACCTATGGGGCTTCCCCGAATGATGCCGCCAATAATTACTATATTTACAGTAAGGGAAATGTTTTTTATTCCGGAGTAGGTCATTCTACGGTAGATGGAGATATGGAGGCAAAACTTTTTCATTAATACGATGATTGCCGCATACCGTACCACATATGAGCCACCAATGGTCGAGATCCTGAATGAAGAGGCGGAGCTTTTAAAAGAGGAGTCCGGAAATGGAAGTGATCCGAATCTGGTGTATAAGATGAACTGGATGAAAGAATATGGAAATAACCTTGACGGCACTAAGGAAAAAATTCGCTTCAGCCCGGTCGAACTGAATACCGTCAGAACGAAGCTGACCTGTTCGATCCAATACAAAGATGGAACTTACGTAGATAAAATTTACAAAAAAAAGACGGAACGTTGATTGAGGGAAAAAGCAACGAAGGAGAATCCTAAAAAAATATGTGTTTGAAAACCTAAAAAAATATGGGTGAGTATTACTTTATTTATGATACAACAGGGGAAAACAAAAAAGAAGGAAGGGGATATTGTTTTTTGAAATTTATAACAATAAGTCCAAAAATCCGGATGGAACACCAAGGGTGGGAAAAACTACTGTGAAAATGGAATCCCCAGAATTTGTTTTTGCTTGATTAGTATGGGGATTTAAGAAAAAAGACACACAATGTGAGAGAGTATCGCATTGTGTGTCTTTTTTTATGATGGTCATAGGTAGAATACATTTTGCAATTACATATATGCAGTATACGTAAAGTTTTCCTTTGCCAGGAAGGTGGGGGATATGCTATGGTAAACATATCTTTTTTCAGTGGCAGTTTCTGCCAGAAAATCCCATTTGTTTTGTTGCATAAGTGAAAGATGTGAACCTTGATGTGCCTTTGACGGTCAGGTTTTGACGGTCAGGTTTTGACGGTCTGAGTTTGACGGCCAGGGTTTAACAGTCTGCAATTTTTTGTGCGTTGAAATAAAAAGCAAAAACCACATATAATATAAGGAGAACATTTGGAAAAAGAACAAACGAAAAATCAACAGGAGAAGAATCAGAAAAAGTCCCAAAAGCTGCAGTGGCATCCGGCATTCTGTTCAGCCTTGCGCCTGGAACTGCTGGAGGATGCAGAAAATCTGGAATTTACCGATGAGTTCCAGCTTACGGAGAAACCTTTGCAGATTGACTGTACGGTTGTAAAAAAGTAAAGAAGGACTGCAAAATAAAAAATGAAATCGGGAAGATCTTCCGGAAACACAACATTTTTTGAATATAAATCCCCGAAGGATGAGCTGAACATTGATACTTTTTACAAGGCGGTTGCGTATGCGTGCCTGTATAAAGTATTACCAAATCATGTGGATGAGATTCCGGCAGAGGAGATTACCATTACACTGATTCGGGACCGCAAGCCGGTGAAGCTTCTTCAGAAATTAAGTAGTGATGGGTATGAATGCAGGAAAGAAACAGCCGGAATCTATTATGTCAGTGGTGTGATGTTCCCGGTGCAGATCATTGCATCATCGGAACTGGATATGGATTTGCATGTACAGCTCAAGGCACTGACTGACAATTTGGATGAACCGCTGATGTGGAAGTATCTGCAGGAAGTTAGCGTTTTTACAGAGAGGGAAAAGAATCTTTGCGGATGTTGTGCTTCAGGTTATTGTAAACAGTAACATGGAGAAAGTGCAAAAATGGAAAGGAAGTGAACAGACAATGTGTGAGGCATTACGTGTTTTAATGGCAGATGAATTGAATGAAGAACGCGTGGAAGGTCAGCGTGAAGGCCAGATTCGTGCATATGCAACTTTGGTAAAGGATGGAATCATTACAGTGGAAGTTGGTGCAGAAAAAAGCAGGAATGTCTGTCGATGATTTTACAAGAGAAATGAAACAGGCTGGTTATGTAATCCCTGCGGTATAAAATCATTTTGTAAAGCCATGTAGTATGTATGGGTAAAAACATCTATAATTTCAATTATTCTGCGGATTCTTGAGAAACAGAGTCTTTTTTTTTTCCTGGATTTTGCAGAAAGCATTTTATGACCAGAGTAGATAGCCATAATCATGCAGAGAAGAGAACTGCAGGCAAAATATTTGTGAGCTGATTTCATATTTTTATAGCCGGTATAGATAGTTCCGATCATGGTTGCCAATGCACCAAAGGGACCAATATTTATGTGCTTTCATTTGAATACCTCCTGTGTTTTTCTATATAATACCTCTTTTTTGGAGAGTATGCAAACAGGAAATTTTATTTTATTTGCTCTGAACTGTTTTTTTCTGATGAGGCAATATTTGTTAGAGGTCGGTGCATTTGCAGAGAGGGAAAAGGATCTTGCGGATGTTGTGTTGCAGGTTATTGTAAACAGTAACATGGAGAAAGTGCAAAAATGGAAAGGAAGTGAAAGGATCATGTGTGAGGCATTACGTGTTTTGATGGCAGATGAATTGAATGAGGAACGTATGGAAGGGCAGCGAGAGGGCAGAATTGAAGGCCAGCGAGAAGGAAGAATCGAAGGTCAGCGTGAGGGCAGAATCGAAGGCCAGCGAGAAGGCCAGATTCGTGCATATGCATCTCTGGTGCAGGATGGGATCATCACCGTGGAAACGGGTGCAGAAAAAAAAACGGGAATGTCTGTCGGAGATTTCACAAAGGAAATGAAGCAGGCAGGTTATGTAATCCCTGCGGTATAAAAATTAATTTTGTAAAGCCATGCAGTATTGGATTTTTCATTGCATGGCTTTTTTGTTTTCCTACTTGAAATGTTTTTTCTTGTAGCGGGCATACACATATGATATAGTAATCATATCTTTTTTCAGAGGCAGTTTCTGCCAGAAATTCCATTTGTTTAAATTTTATGAGTTTATTAATACGTGATTTTTGTGCGTTGAAAAGAGTATAACAGTTTTGTATAATAAAAAGGAGAACAATTGAAAAATAAAAAAGAAAAAAAAAAAGAAGCTACAGTGGCATCCGGCATTCTGTTCAGCCTTGCGCCTGGAACTGCTGGAGGATGCAGAAAATCTGGAATTTACCGATGAGTTCCAGCTTACGGAGAAACCCTTGCAGATTGACTGTACGGTTGTAAAAGTAAAGAAGGACTGCAAAATAAAAAAATGGAAATCGGAAGATCTTCCGGAAACACAACATTTTTGAATATAAATCCCCGAAGGATGAGCTGAACATTGATACTTTTTACAAGGTGGTTGCGTATGCATGCCTGTATAAAGTATTACCAAATCATGTGGATGAGATTCCGGCAGAGGAGATTACCATTACACTGATTCGAGACCGCAAGCCGGTGAAGCTGATGCAGGAACTGGAAAAAATCCGGGTATGAATGCAAAAAAGAAACAGCCGGGATTTACTATGTCTATGATGTGATGTTTCCGGTGCAGATCATTGCATCATCGGAACTGGACACGGATATGCATGTACAGCTAAAAGCATTGACGAATCATCTGGAGGAATCGTTGATGCGTCAGTATTTATTGCAGGTGAGTACCTTTGAGGGAAGGGAGAAGAATCTTGCAGATATCGTGCTGCAGGTCATTGTAAACAGTAACATGGAGAAAGTACGGGAATGGAAAGGAAGTGAAAGGATTATGTGTGAGGCATTACGTGTTTTGATGGCAGATGAATTGAATGAGGAGCGTATGGAAGGTCAGCGCGAAGGAAGAGTTGAAGGTCAGCGCGAAGGACAGATTCGTGCATATGCATCCCTGGTGCAGGATGGGATCATCACCGTGGAAACAGGTGCAGAAAAAGCGGGAATGTCTGTCGATGATTTCACAAAGGAAATGAAGCTGGCAGGTTATGTAATCCCTGCGGTATAAAATTAATTTTGTAAAAAGCCATGCAGTATTGGATTTTTCCATTGCATGGCTTTTTGTTTTTCCTATTGTTTTTCCAGCTCGGGATGTTTTTTCTTGCAGTGGTCATAAACATATGGTATAGTAATCATATCTTTTTTCAGTGGCAGTTTCTGCTAGAAAATCCCATTTTGTTTTGTTGCATAAGTGAAAGATGTGAACCTTGATGTGCCTTTGACGGTCAGGTTTTTGACAGTCAGGTTTTGACGGTCGGAGATTGACGGTCAGGGTTTAACAGTCTGCAATTTTTATGCGTTGAAATAAAAGCAAAAACCACATATAATATAAGGAGAACATTTGGAAAAAGAGCAAACGAAAAATCAACAGGAGAAGAATCAACAGGAGAATCAGAAAAAAGTCCCAAAAGCTGCAGTGGCATCCGGCATTCTGTTCCGCCTTGCGTCTGGAACTGCTGGAGGATGCAGAAAATCTGGAATTTACCGATGAGTTCCAGCTTACGGAGAAACCTTTGCAGATTGACTGTACGGTTGTAAAAGTAAAGAAGGACTGCAAAATAAAAAATGAAATCGGGAAGATCTTCCGGAAACACAATATTTTTGAATATAAATCCCCGATGGATGAGCTGAACATTGATACTTTTTACAAGGCGGTTGCGTATGCGTGCCTGTATAAAAGTATTGCCAAATCATGTAAATGAGATTCCGGCAGAGGAGATTACCATTACACTGATTCGAGACCGCAAGCCGGTGAAGCTGCTGGGGAACTGGAAAAATCCGGGTATGGATATAAAAAAAGAAGCAGCAGGAATCTACTATGTCAATGGCGCGATGTTCCCGATGCAGATCATAGAGTCATCGGAACTGGATGTGGATATGCATGTACAGCTAAAAGCATTGACGAATCATCTGGAGGAATCGTTGATGCGTCAGTATTTATTGCAGGTGAGTACCTTTGAGGGAAGGGAGAAGAATCTTGCAGATATCGTGCTGCAGGTCATTGTAAACAGTAACATGGAGAAAGTACGGGAATGGAAAGGAAGTGAACAGACAATGTGTGAAGCATTAAGAGTACTGATGAAAGAGGAACTGAAAGAGGAGCGAGTGGCGGGCTTGCGCGAGGGTCGTCTTGAAGGTCAGCGCGAAGGTCAGCGAGAAGGACAGATTCGTGCATATGCATCCCTGGTGCAAGATGGGATCATCCCCGTGGAAATAGGTGCGGAAAAAGCGGGAATGTCTGTCGATGATTTTACAAAAAAGAAATGAAGCTGGCAGGTTATGTAACCCCCTGCGGTATAAAATCAGAACATAAAATGTGTGGTGCCCGTGGTTGCACCACACATTTCATTTTAATTTAAGAAAAGTTTTATATAATAGGAATTGTTCTGGAAATCAGTTCGTGATAGTATAAAAAGCTATGCATATGAAAAGGAGTTAAATCATGGGAAAAATATTTAAAAACATGCTCCCATACTGGAAATGGATTCTGGTTATTGTGGCTTTTCTTGTGATGCAGGCATTTTGTGATCTGTCCCTGCCACAGTATACATCGGATATTATCGATGTCGGAATCATGAGCAGCGGAGTGGAGCATATTCTTCCGGAAGAAATGACACAGGAAGATTTTGTGTCAGCACAGCTTTTATGACCAGCAGGGAAAAGAAAACATTTGCCGCCTGTTATAAGGAGCAAAAAAAAGATGGAAACTATGTGAGAAATTGTGAAGAGGATACGCTTGACGATATGGATGAGTCTCTGTTGGAGCCGATCGTCATGGTATATCAGATGTCCCCAGATGAAGGAGTCCGATATTGACGAGAAGGCTCTCACGGGGAAAATGGGAACGGATGGGACGCAGGTAGATATGAAGCAGCTGATGCAGGCACTGGCAGCCGGCCAGGTACCGGATCAGCAGATTCTTGAGATGCGAAAGCAGGTGTCCGGACAGATTGATGCGATCGGATCTTCTACATTGAAATCCATGGGTGTGACCTATGCGATCTCCTGTGATAAAAATGCAGGTGTGGATGTAGATGCCATTCAGAAACATTACTTATAATGCCGGAGCAAAGATGCTTGGTTTTGCGCTGCTGATGGTTATGGCGGCAGTGGTTGTCGGATATTGTGCTTCCCGTGTGGGAGCATCCATCGGACGGGATCTGCGTGATAAGACATTCCGCAATGTTGTACAGTACTCCAATGCAGAGATGGATCATTTTTCAACGGCATCCCTGATTACGAGAAGTACCAATGATGTACAGCAGATTCAGATGGTGACTGCAGTATTTCTGTGCGAATGATTCTTTATGCTCCGATCATTGGAATCGGTGGTGTGATTAAGGTTGCACAGACCCATGCAGGAATGGAATGGGTGATCGCGCTTGCGGTGCTTGTTATTCTTGGATTTGTAATGCTTCTTACCTCCCTTGCCATGCCGAAGTTTAAGATCATGCAGAATCTCGTGCAATCGGCTGAATCTGGTTTCGAGAGAGATTCTGACAGGATTAAATGTCATTCGTGCATTTGGACGGGAAAAACGGGAAGAAGAGCGGTTTGATGAGGCCAACCGCAATCTGACAAAGACGCAGTTGTTCACCAACCGGGTCATGACCTTCATGATGCCGGGTATGATGATGATCATGTACTGCATTACGCTTCTGATTGTGTGGGTTGCCGCAAAGAGGATCGATGGCGGATATATGCAGGTTGGTTCCATGACGGCATTTATTACTTACACAATGATGATCGTTATGGCATTTCTGATGCTGACCATGATGTCTATCATGATGCCGAGAGCCGGTGTAGCTGCAGAGCGTATAGATGAGGTTGTAGGCACAAAAAGTACGATTACAGATCCGAAAGAGCCGGTTGCCATGGAACAGTGTGAGGGTGTGATTGCCTTTCATCATGTAAATTTCCGGTATCCGGGGAGCCACGGAAGATGTGCTTTCGGATATTGATTTTGTTGCAGAGCCGGGAAAGACCACTGCAATTATCGGAAGTACCGGATGTGGTAAATCTACGCTGGTCAACCTGCTTCCGCGTTTTTATGATGTGACAGGCGGAGAGATGACGCTTGACGGAACGGATATCCGCAAGTATACATTGCAGGATCTGCGGGAACATATCGGATTTGTACCACAGAAGGGAATTCTTTTCTCCGGTACAATTGCAAGCAATCTGCGCTTCGGGGCAGAGGATGCGTCAGATGAGCAGATCCGGGAAGCAGCGGAGATTGCGCAGGCAACAGAGTTTATTGACAGCAAACAGGATGGGTATGAGAGTGCGATTGCACAGGGCGGAAGCAATGTTTCCGGCGGACAGAAGCAGCGGCTTGCCATTGCCAGAGCAATTGCAAAAAATCCAAAGATTTATGTGTTTGATGACAGTTTTTCCGCTCTGGATATGAAGACCGATGCGGCACTCCGCAGAGCGCTTGAGACAAAGACGGAACATACGACCGTGATCATTGTCGCACAGCGAATCAGTACAATTCTGCATGCGGATAAGATACTGGTACTCGACGATGGAAAGATTGTCGGAAAAGGCACGCATGAGGAATTACTGCACAATTGCGAAGTTTACGAGCAGATTGCCAGGAGCCAGCTGTCTGCCAAAGAACTGGGACTTTCTGAGGAGGTGAAATAAGATGGCAGAACAACGTACAAGAAGACCTCACGGGACCGATGGGCGGACTCGGGCAGAGGAATGATGCCGGGAGAAAAGCCAAAAGATTTCAAAAACTCTATCGAAAAACTGGTTCGTTATCTCGGAAGATACTGGTATGCAATCAAGCGTTGCCGTTATGATTTTTGCGGCGGTGTCTACCGTCTTTTCCGTTGCCGGACCAAAGGTTATGGCACGTGCAACGAATGCATTGGTGGAAGGTCTCGGAAAAAAAGATCGCGGGAACCGGATCTATTGATTTTACCTATATTGCCAAAGTGTTATTGTTTACACTTGGCCTGTATATCTGTTCTGCAGTATTCAGTTTTATACAGGGAATGATCATGACAGGAATCACGCAGAAAACCTGTTACCGCATGCGTAAGGAAATTTCAGAGAAAATCAACCGCATGCCAATGAAATATTTCGAGAGCCGCACGTACGGAGAGGTGCTATCCCGCATCACCAATGATGTGGATACACTTGGACAGAGTTTAAATCAGAGTGTGACGCAGATCATTACGAGTGTGGCAACACTGGTCGGAACACTTGTGATGATGATTTCAATTTCCGGAATTATGACATTGATTTCACTTGTGATTCTTCCGGTATCTGCCATCCTGATTTTCGTTTATTATCAAACATTCGCAGAAATATTTCCGCCAGCAGCAGGAATATCTGGGACATATCAACGGACAGGTGGAAGAGGTCTATGGCGGACATCTGGTGGTGCAGGCATATAATAAGCAGGAGAGCACCATCAAAAATTTGAAGATACCAATCAGATTCTGTTTCAATCGGCATGGAAGTCCCAGTTTTTCCCGGACTGATGCAGCCGATCATGCAGTTTGTCGGAAACCTCGGTTATGTCGGAGTGGCAATTTCCGGAGGGCTTCTGGCAATCCGCGGAACCATCGGGGTTGGTGATATTCAGGCATTTATTCAGTATGTCCGGAATTTTACTCAGCCGATCCAGCAGATTGCGCAGGTGGCAAATATGCTGCAGTCGATGTCTGCAGCCTCCGAGCGTGTATTTGAATTTCTGGAAGAAGAGGAAGAAGAACTGACGGTTGAACATGCTGTGCATCTCGACCATGTGGATGGTTACGTGGATTTTTCCCCACCATGTAAGTTTCGGATACAATCCGGCCAGATCATTATCAGGGATTTTTCCGCTCATGTAACACCTGGACAGAAAATTGCAATTGTCAATACCAACGGGGAGCAGGAAAAACAACCATGGTGAAACTTCTTATGCGTTTCTATGATGTGACAGGCGGAGCCATTCAGGTGGATGGGCATGATATCCGCGACTTTAACCGTCAGGAACTTCGGGATGCATTTGGTATGGTATTGCAGGATACCTGGCTGTTTAAGGGATCTATCATGGAAAACATCCGGTATGGCCGTTTAGATGCCACGGATGAGGAAGTGATTGAGGCGGCAAAAGCCGCACATGCCCACCATTTTATCCAGACACTTCCGGGTGGCTACCAGATGGAGTTAAACGAGGATGCAAGTAATGTTTCCCAGGGACAGAAACAGCTTCTTACAATTGCACGTGCCATTCTTGCGGATAACCCGGTTCTGATTCTGGATGAGGCAACCTCTTCGGTAGATACCCGTACGGAAGTGCGGATCCAGAAGGCTTTGGATAATCTGATGCGCGGACGTACCAGCTTTATCATTGCACACCGGCTCTCTACGATAAGAAATGCGGATCTGATTCTGGTGATGAAAGATGGCGATATCATAGAGCAGGGAACACACGAACAGCTTCTGGCGCAAAAGGGATTTTATGCAGATCTGTATAATTCCCAGTTTGAAGAGAATGTATAAGACATTGAAATAAATTGGCAGTTGTGCTATAGTTTAACTGTATTTATCGACAAATTTTGACAAAATCGGACAGTGCTTTCTGGTATGCTTATTTTTGACTGAATTTGACATTCTAGGAGGCCTACATGGGAAAAACTAAATGTCGCAATTGCAGATGATAACGAGGTTATGCGTGACTTATTGGAAGAAATGGTAACCAGTGATGATGAACTGCACCTGATCGGGATGGCGAAGGATGGAGAAGAAGCCTGTCATCTGATCAGGGAAAAAGAACCGGATGTTGTATTATTGGATATTATTATGCCGAAATTGACGGTCTGGCAGTCCTTGACAGGATCAGGGCAGATCACACACTAAAAACCGGCCGACATTTCTGATGATCAGCGGAATCAGCAATGAAAAAAATTACCGAAGATGCGTTTGAGCGGGGAGCAGATTATTATATTATGAAGCCGTTTGACCGGAATATTGTTTTTTTTGAATGGGATCAAGACACTCAACCGTCGAAAAAAAAAAGTACGAAAAGAAATTGGCAGACCGGTTGAGATGGAAAAGAAATCGGAAAAAGTACTCGTTACAGACACTGGAAGAGGATGTCACAGAGATAATTCATGAGGTTGGGGTTCCGGCACATATCAAGGGATACCAGTATTTGCGGGAGGCAATCATCATGTCTGTGACGAATATGGACATGTTAAATTCTATTACGAAAATTTTATATCCGGGGATCGCAAAAGAAATTTGATACGACACCAAGCCGTGTCGAGCGTGCCATCCGTCATGCAATTGAAGTAGCATGGAGCCGTGGCAAGATGGATACGTTGGATGATCTGTTCGGATATACCATCAGCAATGGAAAAGGAAAACCGACCAACTCGGAATTTATCGCTCTTATTACGGACAAAATACGATTACAGATGAAGAGTAAGTAAAGGAGTGTTATGTATGAAGAAGATTCTGTTTGTTTCATCAGAGGCAGTGCCATATGTGAAAACCGGAGGTCTTGCCGATGTTGTCGGATCACTTCCGAAATATTTTGACAAAAAGAGTATGATGTGCGGGTAGTTATTCCGAAATACGCCTGCATGGATCGCTCATTTCTTCCAAATTTAAAATTTTTTGTGCCATTTTTATGTAAATCTGAACTGGCGCAGGCAGTATGTTGGAATTTTCGAGTCGGAATATCATGGTGTTCACTTTTATTTTGTGGACAATGAATTTTATTTTGCAGGAGAATCTCCATACAACAATATCTATGAAGATGTGGAAAAAGTTTGCATATT
>VOFJ01003544.1_pt1 | contig 33029 bp, 51 predicted proteins | sample 5384081 | NCBI WGS metagenome assembly VOFJ01 (sample SAMN12384729, study PRJNA508395) | human gut metagenome | isolation source: healthy gut I | host: Homo sapiens | reverse complement strand
TCATATCTCTTTTACAATGCCATTTGGTGTGGTATACTGAACTCGACAACTCGGAAAGTTGCAGGGGTAACAGAAATGAAAAATAGAATAATCGGTATTATATTTTTAACTGTCTTTGTGTCAATCAACCTTTGGGCCATTCTGACAAAGAACTATTCCAATTCATTTCTGGCAGGAAATTGCAGGAATGTGTCTTGTTACCGCAATTCTTTATCTCCGAAAAGGAAAAAAAATAATCAAATTCCTGTTTAAGAGGATCAGCCGATGGACAAAAACATTTCAGAAATTATTACAGACTGACATTGATCTTTTCATCCTTAGGCGTAGAACGCCGTACAGATAACGAACCGTATTTTTGCACACCAAAGGGTGCGTCTGTATTTGGTTGGACCGGTGTGGATGGAATCCACTTCTGTTTTGTTCGTGGCTTTGGCGGTATGGTTTTTTTGCTGTCAGCCCGGCGAACACATTTCCAAACTATGTTCATCCGTTGGCAAAAAATTTCGCTGATTTTCTGCGGCTACTGCTTGCCTGCGGCGATGTGGCAGCATTGGAGCAGGCATGGATGTGGGATAAGGCACAATTTGAAACCTTCTTACAGGACAACCCTCCCACGCAGGAGCAGCAGGAAACCCTTGCGCTTGTCGCTACGAAATTAAAGCTGATGCCAATGGAGCGGCCATGGGCATATATCAAAGAGCTTCAGGCATCTTTTGATTACAGCAAAATCAAGTACACCAAAGAATATTACGATGTTGTGGACCAGAACGCAAAACCAGCTATCCCGGAGTGGAAAGTCTACTTTGAGGGAAACTTCTGGGGACATTCGGGAAAAAGAACGTGCCGGAACAGAAGTCCCCTTGAATCAGCAATTTGAATGGGCCGGGCATCATTGGATCATTCCTGCGGCGTATTCGTGCAGCAAGGGGTTCGTTGTGGACTTTTGTATGCGTACCCCGGAGGAAGACATTCGCAAGTTCATGACTAAATGGGATTTACACCCCGAAAACGACTCTTGTGAATACTTCACGCAGGAGCAGCAACTGCAAATAGATTTAGAAAATCCACTTTGTCTTGACTTTATTCCTCGTTTGGAATTGAACGGGAAAACAATGCCGACCTCCCACGGTTGCTCGGTGGTCTTTAATCCATGTTTGCCAGACGGGATGATCAATGAAAGCGGAAGCAAAGTGGGCATTGGAACACTATGATTTGGATACATCCTATGGGTGGATGATTTTTCGGGCGGCATTTCCGTGGACAAGCAAACGCCGTCCTGAAATAAAATCCCTCTCCCTTACGATGGAGCAACGGCCATGCCGTGTGCCGGGACCACATTTCCAGACACACGCTCCCGGTGATTCGTTTTCTTTCCTCCATCCGGTCAGCGGAACAAACTATACATTGACCGTGCAGGAAATAGAGCAACAAACAATTCCTCAAAAGTGTTTCGGTTCTGACCGCTGGGTTTATCCGACACATTTTACCGTCATGCGTTATACGCTTTTCCCTGAATCGGAGGAAGATATCTCGATTTGTGATTGCTGCGATGGAGATAAGCCTATGGAAATTGCTGTGGAGGGAGACTCCTTCACGCCGGAAACCCAAAATAATGCTTGCGTAGGCATTATCGGTGGAGCTGACGGACCAACAGTGATTATGACTGGAGAAAAATCACAAGGCAGGCTTTATGCTGCTTGCTCAGCACTGCACTTTGAGCCGGTTCGGGATGATGTAGAGTGGTGCACAATGTTCAGTATTAAGAATTTTGATGAAACGACGATCAACCTTATATAAAAGGAATACGATGACGACTTTCAGTTTGTCGATGGTTGTCAACTGGGATAATGTCATAGGGCATTGTTCCGAAATTTTTTCATAACCCGCAAAAAAGTGGGCTTGATAGAATACTTCCATTCATGCTATAAACTACCATAGATTCCCTAGCGAGTGACCTGAAAAGGCCGCTCGCTTTTTTGTTTACTTTGAACTTGCAAGGAGGAACGCTATGCCAAGCAAAGCCGAAGAATACCTGCCCTTGCCCAGCGCACGGCGAACGGTCTGACCCGGTATTGGGAAAACTGGACGGACTATCTGACCACTGCATCCCGGCTGTACAAGTATAATTTTGCAGACCAGCTCATGATTTACGCTCAGCGGCCCGATGCCACCGCCTGCGCCGAATTTGACATTTGGCGCAACCGGATGAACCGCTATGTCAGGCGTGGCTCTAAGGGCATCGCTCTGCTGGACGAATCCAGCGGATTCCCTCGACTGCACTACGTTTTTGACGTAAGCGACACCGGGGTGCGCCGCAATTCCCGTGACCCGGAGATGTGGCAGTACAATGACGGCCTGAAACAGCCGGTTTCGGAAATGTTGAGCAAGACCTACGGCATCAGCGGGGAGCGTGTCAGCCAGCAGCTTGCCGATGTTGCCGGGAAACTGGTGGCAGATTACTGGGACAACAACGGCGGGGACATCCGCGCCATCGTTGACGGCTCGCTGCTGATGGATTATGATGAAGCCGGGGTGGAGATGCAGTTCAAGTCCGCTGCCGCCATCAGCGTCATCTATATGCTGCTGGAACGCTGCGGCTTTGAGCCTGCCGGGTGGTTCGACAAGGACGATTTTCAGGCAATCTACAATTTTTCCACCCCGGATAGTGTTTACGCCCTCGGCGCAGCCGTCAGCGACATGAGCCGGGAGGTCTTACGCCAAATTGAGCGCACCGTTAAAACAACCATCCGCCGCAGAAACAACGAAAGGAGCCAATATGAATACGAACAGCAGGAACGTGACCTACTCGACCGTCGGGGACTACCAGCTCCCGAACCTGACCCTGAACCAGCCCCGGAAGCCGCTGGGCAAGTACGGCAGGATGCGCCTGAACTTTCTGAAACAGCAGCACCCGGTTCTGTACCACACGATGCTCCTGAACGGGAGCCTGTACCCGACCCTGACCGAACTGGAGCAGACCGCAGCAGCGATGAAGAAGCAACTGATGGCCGATCTGCTGGCGAAGAACCCGGCCCCGGACAAGGAGAAGAATCAGATGGCGGGGGTACAGCACATGAACAGCCTACAGGAGCAGGTCGAGGAAGCGATTCGGACGGAACTGATCTACAGCTAAGTTTTCTGGATGCCGTCATCCCCACCGAAGCCCAGCAAATTGAACCTATCGACCGAGCGGAGAGCGAAAAATCGCCCTCCGCTTTTGTTTTGTCGCAGGCTGAAATTGAGAATGAACTGCGCAAGCATGGTTCCGGTTTTCAGGATGGCAAGCAGCGGATCATCGAACTGTACCAGACACAGCCCGACCGCAAACTCCGCGCTAAAGCATTGGCGAAAGAGTACGGCATCGGCGGACATTCGCAGGATTTTCTGGATGGCAGCAGCGGTTTTGTAAATCATGATGGAAAAGGACTTGAATTTGACCACTACCCGGATCATCAAAATTCACGTTAAGCTGGACACAGGTCGAGAAATACATCGACCTGATGATTCAATCTGACCGCTACCTGACCGATAAGGAAAAAGAGCATCGTGCCGCCGTGCAGGAAGCGGAACGACAGCTCCCAATGCTGGATGGTGATGCCGCTGCCGAATACAACGCCCTGAAAGAACAGTATTCCAATACCCTGATTGGCTTTGAACTGGGCGGATATTTTCTGTTCTATGACAAAGATGCAATTACTGTAAAGGAAGTTTTTCGTTCTAATTTGCTGTCACAGGAAAATGCGCTGGGCCGAGTCAAAGTCACAGGATTCCCCACTGGCCAATGGGCAGCAGATGCAAAAAGCTGTGGGCCGAGGGCAACAGCATCTATCTGGCCGGGCAGGTGAAAATGGCACTCACCATCGGACAAAATATCTGCGAGAGGAAGATTACCTGCCGATTGGCAGCATCATCAAGCTGGATGGCCGGGATTTCCGTGTGGATCATGTCAATTTCATGTTCAAGTCTGTCAGCTTGCAGGACATGGACTTGACTAACAGCGGACAGCCCATCTTCCGAAGCGAGAGTTTGCCCCATATCCGGGAACTGTATGAACAGCAGCAGGATGAAATTGTTGACGTTTCTCCTGAAAAGACGGTCGATTACAAAGTCGGTGACGAAGTTGTTGTTGACCTGCCCACACGAACCATCGAGGGCAAGATCGGCTATGTTTGGCGAAACCGATGTGCGCATCGACACCAGCGCACATGGGCAGTCGTGGGATAACGAGGTACTCAACAAGCAGCAATTCGAGGACGGTCTGCGGCGGGATGAACCCACACCGGATGAAGAACTGGACAAACTGCCGATTTCCGCAGAAGTCAATGGTGAATGGCAGACATTTCCGAACGCTGCTGCCGCAGACGAAGCCCTGAACGCTGAACCGGTGCTGGAAGCTGCCGGGAATTTCCACATCACGGATGATAATTTGGGTGTCGGTGGTCCCAAGCAGAAATTTGCCCGCAATATTGAAGCCATCCAGACCTTGCGCACTTTGGAGCAGGAGCATTGTGGTGCCACCGCCGAGGAGCAGCAGGTGCTTTCGCAGGATGTTGGCTGGGGTGGTCTGGCCGATGCCTTTGACCCCAGCAAAGAAAACTGGTCTGCCGAGTATACCCAGTTGAAAGGACTGCTCACCGAAGATGAGTATGCCGCCGCCCGCGCTTCCACGCTGAATGCCCATTATACCTCTCCGGTGGTAATTCGCGCCATCTATGATGCTGTGGAAAAGATGGGCTTCCAGTCGGGAAATATTTTGGAGCCGTCCATGGGCGTGGGCAACTTCTTCGGTATGCTGCCCGACAGCATGACCAGCAGCCGTTTGTATGGCGTAGAACTGGATTCTATTACTGGCCGCATTGCACAGAAGCTGTATCCACAGGCTAATATCACCGTTGCCGGCTTTGAAACTACTGACCGCCGAGATTTTTATGATCTGGCTGTTGGAAACGTGCCTTTTGGTCAGTACAAAGTCAGCGACAAGGCGTACAACAAGTTGGGTTTTAGTATCCACAACTACTTTTTCGCCAAGACTATCGACCAGATCAGACCGGGCGGCGTGATTGCCTTTGTAACCAGCCGTTTCACGATGGACAGTAAAGACAGTACTGCCCGCAAGTATATGGCGGAGCGTGCCGACCTGCTGGGCGCAATTCGTCTGCCCAACAATGCGTTCAAAGCCAACGCGGGCACCGAAGTCGTATCGGATATCATCTTTTTGCAGAAACGTGACCGTCCTGCGGACATTGAGCCTGCATGGGTGCAGCTTGGAAAAACTGAGGATGGCTTCGCCATCAACCAGTATTTCGTAGACCACCCGGAGATGGTGCTGGGAAATTTAGAACTGGAAAGCACCCAATACGGTTACGACCTGACTGTTGCGCCCCTTGAGGGCACCAGCCTTGCAGCCCAGCTTGCCGAAGCGGTGCAGCACATCGAGGGACAGTATACCACAGCAGAAATCGCCGCCCCGGATGTTGCGGACGCGGAAGCGCAGCGTAAGACGCTGCCTGCCGACCCCACAGTGAAGAATTTCAGCTACACCGTGGTAGATGGTGACATTTACTACCGCGAAAACTCCATCATGACGCCGATCGAACTGTCCGATAACGCCAAAGGCCGTGTAGCTGGTATGGTGGAGTTGCGGCAGATCGTCAACGAACTGATTCAAAGCAGCAGTTGAATGACTTCCCGGATGAGGACATTAAGGCGTCGCAGGCCAAGTTGAATGCTACCTATGATGCCTTTACTGCAAAATACGGTCTGATCAACGATAAGAAAAAAATGCCCGCCTGTTCGATGATGATAGTTCCTACTATCTGCTCTGCTCGTTGGAAACTCTGGATGAAAACAAAAACCTCAAGTCCAAAGCAGATATGTTCACCAAGCGCACCATTCGCCCGGAACACATTGTCACCAGCGTAGATACCCCCAGCGAGGCACTGGCGGTGTCCATTGGGGAGCATGGCAAAGTGGACTTGCCCTATATGGCGGAACTGCTGGGCACACCCGGCGAGTACGGGCGCATCACCACCGAACTCTCCGGCGTGATCTTCAAAGGATCCTGCCGCCGATGTAGACGACCCGGAAGCCGGCTGGCAAACAGCGGACGAATACCTTTCCGGTAATGTACGCGATAAGCTGCGTATGGCACAACTTGCTGCGGAAAACCACCCGGAGTTCAAGGTCAATGAGGAAGCACTGGACCAAGGCACAGCCCAAAGATCTTGGAGGCATCTGAAATTGATGTGCGTTTGGGTGCCACATGGCTTGACCCCTCCATCGTGCAGCAGTTCATGATGGAAACTTTTCAGCCGCCCTATCGTATCCGCTACAACAATGCCATCACCGTTCGCTACTCCCCTTACACTTCCGAATGGCGGATCAGCAATAAATCTGCTACTGGCTTTGGTGACATTATGGCCACCGAAACCTACGGTACCCGCAGGGCCAATGCTTAAAATTTTGGAAGACACCTTGAATTTGCGTGATAGCCGCGTTTATGATACCATCGAGGAGGATGGGAAAGAAAAGCGTGTGCTGAATCAAAACGAAACCACCCTCGCCCAGCAGAAACAGCAGGCCATCAAGGATGCTTTTGCTGGCTGGGTCTGGAAAGACCCGCAGCGGCGCGCCCTATTGGTGAAAAAAAGTACAACGAGCTTTTTAACAGCACCCGCCCCCGTGAGTATGACGGAAGTCATATTCATTTTGTGGGCATGAACCCGGAGATCAATTTGCGAGAGCATCAGCGCAATGCGGTTGCCCATGTGCTGTATGGGTACAACACCCTTTTGGCGCACGAAGTCGGTGCTGGCAAGAGTTTTGAGATGGCGGCTTCCGCTATGGAACTGAAACGGCTGGGCTTGTGTCAGAAAAGTCTTTTGTCGTGCCAAACCATTTGACGGAACAATGGGCCAGCGAGTTTTTACGCCTGTACCCCAATGCAAAGCTGCTGGTTACCAGCAAGAAAGATTTTGAACCCGGTAATCGAAAAAATTCTGTGCGAGAATTGCGACCGGTGATTATGATGCGGTTATCATCGGACACAGCCAGTTTGAAAAGATACCCTTGTCCGCAGAACGACAGGAGCGTCTGATTCAGGAACAGATGGATGAAATCGAGGAGGCCATCGAAGAAGCGAAAGCACAGGTTGGCGAGCATTTCACAGGTAAAGCAGCTGGAAAAAGTTGCGCAAGTCTCTGAAACAGAAACTGGAAAAGCTGCAAGGCGCAGACCGTAAAGATGATGTGGTTACGTTTGAACAATTGGGCGTAGACAGGTTGTTTGTGGATGAGAGCCAAGCGTTTAAGAACCTCTACTTGTACACGAAAATGCGTAATGTCGCAGGTTTGAGTACGAGCGAGGCACAAAAATCCAGCGATATGTTCGGCAAGTGTCGCTATCTGGATGAAATCACCGGTGGCCGTGGCGTGATTTTTGCAATGGGTACACCCCTGAGCAACAGTATGACCGAGATGTACACCCTCATGCGCTACCTCCAGTACAACACCTTGCAGCAGAAAGGGCTGACCCATTTTGATGCGTGGGCATCCACCTTCGGTGAGACGACCACGGCCATTGAACTTGCGCCCGAAGGCACCGGATACCGTGCACGCACTCGTTTTGCGAAGTTCTTCAACTTGCCTGAACTGATGGCGATGTTCAAAAAGAAGCGGCAGATATCAAGACCAGCGACCAGCTTCATCTCCCCAGTGCCTGATGCAAAATTTGAGACGGTGGTGGTCAAACCTTCGGAAATCCAACAGGACATGGTGCAGGCGTTGAGCGAACGTGCAGCCGAAGTCCACAGCGGTTCTGTTGCCCCTTCTGTGGATAATATGTTGAAAATCACGTCGGATGGCCGCAAAATCGGTCTTGACCAGCGGTTGATGAATTCCGCTCTGCCCGATGACCCCAACAGCAAGTTAAATGCCTGCGTCAACAACGTCCTGCGCATCTGGAACGACACCAAGGAGCAGAAGCTGACCCAGTTGATTTTCTGCGATATGTCTACTCCCAAGGGGGACGGTTCGTTCAACGTCTATGATGATATTCGCACCAAGCTGCTCAACGCCGGTGTGCCCGAACAGGAGATCGAGTTCATCCACAACGCAGATACGGAGAACAAGAAAGCAGAACTTTTCTCCAAGGTACGCAGCGGACAGGTGGCGTGTGCTGCTGGGCAGCACTGCCAAAATGGGAGCTGGGACCAACGTCCAGACGCTGCTCGTAGCGGTGCATCATCTGGATGTAGGCTGGCGTCCGTCTGATATGACCCAGCGCAACGGCAGAATCATCCGCCAAGGCAACCAAAACAAACAAGTCTACGTCTATAACTACGTCACGGAATCGACATTTGACGCCTACCTCTATCAGACCCTTGAGAATAAACAGAAGTTTATCTCGCAGATCATGACGAGCAAATCGCCTATGCGATCTTGCGATGATATTGACGAACAGGCTTTATCTTACGCAGAAATCAAGGCTCTGTGTGCAGGCGACCCTCGCATCCGGGAAAAGATGGACTTGGACGTGCAGGTAGCAAAATTGAAGGTGCTGCGCGGAGACTTCCAGAATCAGAAATATCGTCTGGAGGATAAGCTGCTCAAAACTTTCCCGGAGGAGATCCAGAAACAGAAAACCCGCATTGCTGCTTTGCAGCAGGATTCACAGATTGCAGCAGCACACCCACAGGACAAAGAAAACTTCTGCGGCATGACCATCAAAAGGGCATGGTGTACGATGACAAAAAAAAACTGCGGGCGAACGGCTGCTGCTGGCTCGGCAGGAGATGCCCAATGCCGATATGATGCTGCTGGGCACCTACCGTGGCTTTGAACTGAATATTCGGTTCGACAGCTTTAAAATGAGCATCAGGCCGTTCTTCGGGCAGAGTTGAGCTACCCGGTATCGCTGGGCGATGATGCGCGCGGCAATATCACTCGTCTGGACAATGCCATCGACAACTTTACGGACCGTATTGCAGACGCCGAAAATGCTCTGCAAAATCTGGAGCAGCAGAAACAGGCTGCAGAGGTTGAAGTGGCAAAGCCCTTCGCGCAGGAAGAAGAACTGGCTGAAAAGTCTGCTCGCCTTGCCGAACTGAACGCTCTATTGAATATCGCCCGTGACCGCAGTTCCTCGCAGGATGCTCCCGAAGAAGCAGAGGAAACCGAAGCACCCGCAACTCGTCCGTCTGTGCTGTCTGCACTGGAAGAAAAAAGCCAATCAGCCAGAGCCTGTTAAGCCGTTCAAAAGCTATCTGGATAAGGAGGGCCGATAATTTGAAAAAAAAGCGGGAACACCGTCTCTTTATTCGTGTGACTGATGAAGAACGGAACTGCATTTTAGATAAGATGTATGGCATGGGCATCCACAGCCTGAGTGCCTATATCCGCAAAATGGCATTGGATGGCTACTGCCTGAATCTCGACCTTCCGCAGCTGCGCCGCGCATGGCTTATTTGCTTCAGAATTGCAGCAACAACTTGAATCAGGTAGCCAAACGCGTCAACGAAAACGGCAAGATCTATTCTGCCGACCTTGCCGATCTGCGCACCCGGCTGGATGAACTGATTGATATCGGTAAGCAGATTCTTTCCAAAACTGGCAGAATCTATAAAAAAATTCCCGCAGTTGGAGGACTGCGGGTGTACATATAATGCTTGACATCCTTGCAACGCAGTAGTCGATACCTTTATAATAAGGGCGAACAGAAAGGAAGTGCCTGATATGATGTCTATGCTGAAGAAAATTGTTCTTTTCCCGATTTCTCTCTTTGTGGCGTTTTTGGCTCTGATGGCAAAGTGGCTGCTCACTTTGTCCAGCTATGTGGTCGCGCCGCTGATGCTCTACATCTTCGGCTGCGGCATCTACACCGCCTATCGTCAGACTTGGAATCAGTTTCTCATTCTGCTGGTGGCCGAGTTCATCTGCTTCATCCTCTTTTTTTCGGTGCAACTGCCATCACCGAGGGTATCGGGCGTTTTAGTGAATGGCTTGCAGAACTGTAAGAAATAGTTTTAATCCTTTGCCGCCTTCGGGCGGCATTTTCATTTTATAGGGGGTGATTCGTGATGGCTGCGACACGATTGATCGCATTGCACAAGAATCAAAGGGAAAGACCGTTGCGGCCTGTTTGAAAAGCCGCACAGATTATGTGCAGAACCCCCGATAAGACCGAGCAAGGTGAATTGGTGAGTTGCCACGAGTGCAGTCCTCTGACAGTCGATGAAGAATTTATGCTTACCAAGCGGCAGTATGAACTTGCTACCGGGCGCAGACAGAAAAGTGACGTGATTGCCTATCAGATCCGGCAGTCGTTCAAACCCGGCGAGATCACCGCAGAAGAGGCTAACAAGGTGGGCTACGAACTAGCCATGCGCTTTACCAAGGGCAAGTACGCCTTTGTAGTGGCAACGCACACGGACCGGCAGCACATCCATAACCATGTGATTTTCAACTCCACCGCATTGGACGGTTCAAAAAAAAGTTCCGGGATTTTTTTTCTTTTTCGGCACTGGCCGTTCAGCGGTTGAGCGACTTGATTTGTCTGGAGCATCAACTCTCTGTTATTGAAATAAAGCCCTACCGGGAACGGCAGAAACGTACCCTCTATCCACCCAAAGAAAGCAATCGTGATAGGCTGTGTGGCATCATCGACAGTATCCTTGCAGAAAAGCCCAAGGATTACGAAGATTTTCTGCAAAAACTGGAACAACAGGGTTATGAGGTCAAGCGTGGAAAATACACTTCCGTCAAGGGCGCACGACAAAAACGGTTCATCCGATTCAAAACGCTGGGCGCAGGCTATAGCGAGGACGAACTGAAAGCAGTGATTGCAGGAAAAGCCAGAACACCATCCCCGTCAAATACAGCCGCCCCCAAGAGCCGCCGTTCCAATTGCTGGTTGACATTCAGGCAAAGCTCTCCGAGGGCAAAAAGCGAAGGCTATGCACGATGGGCGAAAAAAAAATATAATCTGAAAGAAATGTCCAAGACGCTGATTTTCTTGCAGGAGCACAAAATTGGCAGCACAGATGAACTGAATGAACGCGCAGCGGCGGCAACAGAAAAATATCACCAGATGGGAGATTCCATCAAAGCCGCCGAAACACGGATGGCGGAAATTGCTGTGCTGAAAACGCACATCGTCAATTACGCCAAGACCCACCCAGTCTACGATGCCTACCGGAAAGCGGGATATAGCAAAAAGTTTCTGGATACTCACCGGGAAGAAAGCACACTGCACAAAGTAGCCAAGGCCGCTTTCGATGAAACTGGCTTAAAAAGCTGCCGAAGGTCAAAGCACTGAATGCAGAGTATTCCGATCTTCTGACCCAAAAGAAAGCAGCCTACCCGGACTATCGCAAGGCACGAGAAGAAATGCAGGAGTTGGTAAAGGCACAGAAAAATATTGAATTGTTCTTCACAGAAGAAAAAAGACGCACAGGAAAAGCAGCAGACCCGATAAACGAAAGTCGCCGAGGATTCTAACCCTTTCATGGGGCGGAATCCTCGACGGCTTTTTTAGTTTATGTAGCAGCGATCCTGCTTTACAAGCCAATCTTCACACAACCGCTGGGCTTCATCTGTTGAGCGGCACACGCAATTGAACAGCTTGCCGTGCAGGGAGCAGTAGGTGTAACGGATTTTGGGCACACCGTTCTCTCATCCCGAAACTTTGTGTAGCGTTCCTCACCGGGCAGCAGATAAAGCTGCTCCATTTCTGCATCGTCCTTTCCGTTTTCATGTGTCAGGCACACAACGCACCTATTCTATCATGAACTTAGGAATTATGCCATTGACGCTTGCACCAAAAAGCGCCCCGGATTTTCGGAGAGAGTGTGCATTGACACATTCAATAGCGTTCGGAAAGAATGCGCAGCCTGCACCGGAACGGTGCAGATCAGAAAGGGTTTGGGATTTCCCAACAAGCATTTTGCAACGCAAAATTTGCATTTGTGCGCACGAATGCACTGCTTGCTACAATGGTGTTGGTTCTGAGAAGTTCACAGCCAGTGAGCTATACAGATGCCCAAACCTAAGCTACAATGAAGATGTGCTGAGAGAACGAAGCATTGCTTGAGCTGAACGCTCGTACGCGCAAACTGTTCTCCGCCATCTCCATTGCAGCGTTCGATTGACGCAGGTTGAGTTATCGGCAGATAAAAATGTTGCCGTACATTCGTGTCACAAAGCAAGCTGAATCGGTAATGGGCATAGGCGGAACCGGCATTAATATCCTCGACCGCGTGGGCGGCGGCGATGCCTTTGCCAGCGGGCTCATCTACGCCATGCTGAACAACTACAAGCCCATGGACATGATCAACTTTGCGGTGGCCAGCAGCGCCATCAAGCACACCATCCACGGCGACGCCAACATCACCGATGACGCCAACTCCATCCGTGACCTGATGAACATGAACTACGATATCAAGCGTTGAGTTTCGCCTTAGCGCTTCCGTCTGCCGGGAACCGACCGCTGCACGTTGGTTTCCGGCTTTTTTATACCGTCAGCGTCACAAATTGACACCAATTTATCATTCTTCACGAAGTATGTGCTAAAATCTCTTGACAGCACCTCGCAAAATATGTTATCTTTTGTAAACATCCTTGAAAAGATATGACCTTTTCTGTGGACCGAACACAAACCGATTTTTCTCTGGAAGGAAAGACCCATGAAACAGGAGATCATCCGCAAACTGAGCGCTGCCGTGGCCATGAGCCTCGTTGTTGGCGTCTCTCTGGCCGCCTGCGGCGGCAGCAGCAGCTCCACCGCTGCCGCTGCGACCAAGACCGGCTCTGCCGAAGGCTTTGGCGGTGCTGTCACCGCCACTCTGACCGTGGATGCCAATGGCACTGTTACCGACTGCAAGCTGGAAGGCGCACAGGAGACCGAGAGCATCGGCGGCGCTGCACTGGAAGAGCTGTCCAAGCAGGTCGTAGCCGCCAACGGCCCCGCCATCGACGGTGTTGCCGGTGCCACGGTGACCACCAAGGCCGTCCGGAAGGCCGTTGCCGCCGCACTGGGTGTGGAGCTGGCCGAAGAAGCCCCCGCCGACTCTGCTGCCGCAGCCCCCGCTGAGCCCGCCGCCGTCGTCCCGGTGGAAGGCGGCATCCAGATCGGTCAGGCTTATGCTGCCGCCCACGGCACCAAGTGCTTCACCGAAGCGGTGGCTGTGGTGAAGGATGACGTCATCCTCGCCGCCTACCTCGACGATTTCCAGTTCACCAGCGCCGATGCAGGCGTGACCGCTGTGCCCAACTCCGACTCCGACTTTGCCGCAGGCTACGCCGAGGGCAAGGTGCTGATGTCCAAGCGGGCCAACGCTGATTATTACAGCAAGATGATGGCCGAAAAGGGCGGCTCCACGGTCGCTCTGGATGCAAACTTCGACGCCATCCAGAACTTTGCTGTCGGCAAGACCATCTCCGAGCTGGAGGATGTAGCCGCCAAGGGTGCCGAGGCTGTGGACGCCGTCTCCGGCGCAACGCTGGTGGATACCGCCGGTTATCTCTCCGCCATCGTGGATGCCGCCAAAAATGCCCAGACCACGCAGGCGGTGGAGTTCAACGGCAGCTCCGAGGACCTGAAGCTGAATGTGGTCTATGGGGCCGCACACGGCACCAAGTGCTTCACCTCCGGCGCTGTCGCCACCGCCGGGGACACCATCGTGCTGAGCTACATTGACGAGTTCCAGTTTGCCGGTTCGGACGCCGGGGTCGTCGGTGTGCCCAACTCCGATTCTGACTTCGGCGCAGGCTACGCCGAGGGCAAGGTGCTGATGTCCAAGCGGGTCAACGCCGATTACTACAGCCAGATGATGGCCGAAAAGGCTGGTTCCACCGTTTCGCTGGATGCCAACTACGACGCCATCCAGAACCACGTGAACGGCATGAGCATTGCCGACGCCGAGGCTCTGAGCAAAGATGAAAAGGCTGTGGACGCCGTTTCCGGTGCCACGCTGGTGGATACTGCCGGCTACGTTGGTGTGCTGGTGGATGCCGCAAAGTAAGGCAAGAAAAAACGTAACGTTCCTCTGAACACAGCAGCGCCCGCCGGGAATCTCCCATCGGGCGCTGCTTATTTATTATACGCAGTTAGCATAATCTAATCGTCTGGTGGAAGAAAAGGCAGGCCACCTGTATGTAGTCTGCCTTTTGCCTGATGCGAAAGCCCGCAGACACGCGGGGCTTACAGCACCAGCGAGGGCGCGGTGTAAACCCGTGCCTTCAGCTCGCTGTTTAGCATATACAGTCCCTTGCTGTCACCGCCGAACAGATCCATCTTGGTAATGAGGTCAGCGGCGTTCTTCTCCTCTTCGCCCTGTTCCTTGATGAACCAGTCCAGCATCTGCATGGTGCGGAAGTCCCTGACCTCGTATGCGGCGGCGTAGATGGCATTGATGCTGGCGGTGACCAGCATCTCGTGTTCCAGGGCTTTTTTCAGCGGGGCCATGTGGTCGCCTCGTTCCCACTCCGGCTTTGCGATAGCCTCAAAGGTAACGCCCTCGCCGTTATTCTGCAAATACTGATAAAACAGCATGGCGTGATCCCGTTCCTCCTGCGCCTGTACCCGGTACCAGTTCTCAAAGCCGTCCAGTCCGACGGCGGCGTAGTAGTTGGCAAAGTCCAGATACAGATAGGCGGAGTAGAACTCCTTATTAATCTGCTCGTTGAGCAGCTTAGATACGTTAGCGTTCATGATACTTCTCCTCCATAAGATTGTCTTTTCCTGCTCCCGGAATGGGGGCAGATATACCGGATCCAGAGCGATGCTGGGATGCTCCCTTTTCATCTCCAGGAACACCTGCCCCGCCGTGGGATGCTGCTGCAGCTCCGTTACGGCGGCCAATATCTCCTCTGCGTATTTTGGCATACCGCCAACCCTCCAAATGCAAGAATGAGTCTTATTATTTTGCTTTTATTATACCTATATTTTTTTCTCTGTCAACAACCACAAAAGGCTTGTGCCCCAAAAGCTGCCTCGAAGCCGATTTTCTCAAATTATGTGACGCCGTCACAGTAAAACCGCTTGTCACGCGGTAATACTACGCATAAAAGCACAGCCGCAGAGTACATCTGCGGCTGTGCTTTTGCGTTCAGTTGCTCACTGTTGCGTGGACTGGATATGGAGAGAGACAACATATCTCCCGATCTTACATGGGTTATCTTATCTGCCATCACTCTGGCAGTTTGCCTTGCAGATATGTCGGCATCCCCACTGCGGTCGTATCCGGCCTGACCTTAAACATAGCTTTTTCAATCTACCTCCCTTATCGGTTTTCCGCGATATATTTTTCCGCCATGTGGACTGCCACCGCGCCGTCCGCCTGTCGGCCCACGCTTTCGCAGTCCACCACGGTGACGGTGACGGTGTCCCGCAGGCGGACGCCGGTCAGCCTGTCCCCGGAAAGCAGCGCGGAAACGGTGCTGTTCCAGCGGAATTCCACGTTTTCGGCCTGTGCCAGCGGCTCGTGATAGATCTTGGTGGCCCGCAGGGCGTCTCTGCGGTGGACGAGGATCACCTTTTTTGCCACGCGGCTGAGAAGGAGGGCGTCCGCCGCGGCGGAATTTCCGCCGCCCACCACGACCACCGTTTTGCCCTTGTAAAACATCCCATCGCAGGCGGCGCAGTAGGCCACGCCCCGGCCCACCAGCTCCGCCTCTCCGGCTACGCCCAGCGTTCTGGGGTCCGCACCGGTGGCCAGCACCACGGTTTTCCCGCGGAAGATCCCCTCACTGGTTTCCAAGAGCTTGGGAACCGCCGTCAGATCCATGCGGAGAACTTCCGCGTATTCGCTGCGTGCCCCAAAACGCTCCGCCTGCTTTTGCATCTTCTCCGCCAGAGAGAAGCCGTCGATCCCGTTCTCAAAGCCGGGGTAGTTGTCGATCTGCTCGGTCAGTGCCATCTGCCCGCCGGCAGACAGCTTTTCCAGCACGACGGTGTCCAGCCCCGCCCGTGCCGCGTACAGGGCGGCGGTGTAGCCGCCTGGGCCGCCGCCCACCACGAGCATATCATAAACATGATTGTTGTTCATATCTGAACCCTCCGTTATTTCGCCAAGGCTTCCTGAATGAAGCGGTCGATCTCTGCCTTTGATCCGGGTGCGGTGACGGAATCCACGGCCTTTCCGTTTCGGTACAGCACCAGTGTCGGGATCACCGCGATCCCCTCGGCCCCCGCCAGCCGCGGCTCCTCGTCAATATTGATCTTGCCGACAACGAGGCTGTCCGCGTATTCCTCTCCGATCTTCTCATACGCGGGGCCGATCCTCCGGCAGTAGCCGCACCAGGGCGCCCAGAAATCCACCAAAACGGGCTTTTCCTCCCGGATCGCCTGCTCAAACTGTTCCTGATTCATATTCATAGCTGCCATATCTGCCAGCTCCTTTCTTTTGTTTGGGTATTCTCAAGACTCCGGTCTCGCCCCACACCACATCGTGACCTCAACCTGAGATGACGGTACTCTGCCCTTGGGGCATAAAGCAGATGAGTAAGACCATCATCTGTACGAGAATAGCTGCAATAGCTGCGGTTTGTTGCAGCTTATTCCGCGCAGAGCTCCGCCACCAGAGCATCCATCTGCGCCTCACTGGTTTGGTTCAATGCACCACGCAGAGACACTACCGTTTCGTAAAGGTGGATATCCTTCATCTCCTCGAATTTGGTGCGCATCAGCCGCGCGGCAGCAGGTGCCCAAGAGCCGTTCAATAAGGCCAACCCGGCGGTTTCGGAATCCCTTTGTCTGTAAATGTTCCAAAAACTCCTTCATGGGCGGAAACAGTCCTCCGTCATAGGTGGAGCTGGCCAAAACCAACTTCCCGCAGTAGAACGCACTGGCAACAGCGTAGGAAAGATCTGTCACAGTGAGATCACATATGTTGACCTGCACGCCTTTTTTCTCTAATTTACCCTTGAGGGTCTTCGCCGCATGGGCAGTATTTCCATGGATGGATGCGTGGGCAATCAGTATGCTCTCCGATTCTTCTGGTTCCCATTGTGACCAGAGATTATAGAGCCGCAGACACTCCTCCCAAGCCTTCTGTAAGCACGGGGGACCATGGAGTGGGCAGATCGTTTGGATCTCCAGCGCGGCGGTCTTTTTCAGCAGAGCCTGCACCTGTGCGCCATATTTCCCGATAATATTGTAATAATACCGTCGGGCCTGCGGCACCCAGGGGGCACGGGCAGTCCGTTCCAGTGAGCCAAAGCGTCCGAAGGCATCTGCCGAGAACAGGATTTTTCCTCCTTTCCTCATACGCCGTCATCACCTCAGGCCAGTGTACCATCGGCGCCAGCAGAAATTGCAGTCTGTGCGAACCCAAGGAAAGCGTATCTCTTTCGCCAACCTCCAGCATACGGTCTTCCGAAAATGCACCTGTGCCGAAGAACTGCTTGATCAGGGTAAATGTTTTCGCGTTTCCAACGATCTTCATCTCCGGGTACTTTTGTGCCAGCCGCATGAGGCTGCCGGAATGATCCGGCTCCATGTGTGTGACCACAAGATAGTCGGGGCTGCGCCCCCTCCAACACCCGCGCCACATTGGAAAGCCATTTTCTTCCGTTGCCCGTGCGTCCACGCTGTCCATCACGGCGATCTTCTCATCCAGAATGACATAGGAGTTGTAGCTCACTCCCATAGGCTGGACGGGGTACTGGTTTTCAAAGAGGGCCAATGTGTTATCATCCACCCCTACATAGCGGATGGCATCTGTTACCGTTTGAATGGTCATAATGCAAAACATCTCCTTATGATCTGTTCAGGACCTGCATCTCCGGGTTCTTCTCTCCGAATTTCTCGCGCAGCGCGCTGCAGATATCCTCCCGGGACTTGCCCTGCTTCTCACCGTTTTTAATGAGCTTGTACGCCTGAAACAGTGTCGAGGGGCCGATCTCACTGCTGAAAAAGCCGATGCCCTGATTCCATGCCAGCAGCTCGAACACGTCGTCCAGCGCGGCGCTTTCTACGCCGTGGATATATGCTTTACCAGCTCTCGCGCCGCCTGCCGCATCCGGCCTGCGCCCGACTGCGTTGGTCAGGGACAGCAGCAGCCGCCGTTTCGTAGGGCAGTACGCGCTTCTCGCTCTGCCATGTGGTCTCCCAGAAATCCACGGCGATCTGCCCTAACATTTCATCGATCATGGGATAGTTCAAAAGAGCCAGCGGCTTGAAGGGGGCGGAGCTGTCGCCTTCCTTCTTCTCTGTGCGGCAGAACCAGACATGGAACTCCGCCTCACCCCGCTGCTCGGTGTAGTGCTCGTAGCCCAAGCCCTCCATGACAGCGTACAGCGGATGCGGCTCAAAGGTCTGGATGATGTGTAACCCTTCGCCCACCTCCAACGCCTCGGCTCGTTTCTTCAGCCCTTCAAAAAAGCTGCCCTGTATATGGCGCACATCCATGGTCTGAAACCCCTGCGCCTTATCCTTCCAGTTTTCGTAGCTCATGCGGTTATTCTCCTTTCCTCACTCGATAAAACCAGACGTGATATTCGCTGCCGCTCACCTTCTCCGTGTGATGCTCAAAGCCCATAAGGGCCAGCACCGGGTACAGGGGAACAGGCTCGAAGGTCTGGATAATATGCAGTCCTTCGCCGTTTTTCAGCGCGGCGGCCTTTGCCTTCAACGCGGGGAAAAAGTCCAGCTTTTTGCCCCGCACGTCCATCACTTCGAATGTGCTGATTTTGTCCTTCCAGTTTTCATAGCTCATCGTCTTTACTCCTTGCAGAAAGCTCACGCCTCCTCGAAGCTGTCCTTACCCACGCCGCACAGGGGGCACTCAAAATCCTCCGGCACCTCGCTCCAGGGCGTACCGGGGGCGATGCCGCCCTCCGGGTAACCCGCGCTCTCGTCGTACTCCCAACCGCAAAGCTGCATACATACTTCATCGTGCTTCTTCCTTTCTTTTTCTAATGATTTTGTTATTCTTCCACCAGCCGGCCGTCCACCGTCACGGTGACCACCTGCCACGGGATGAACTTCCCGCTCTGCTGGAGTGCCTTTTTCGCCGCCATCTCCAGCCCGCCGCAGCAGGGTACCTCCATGCGCACGACGGTGACGCTCTTGATGTTGTTCTCCCGGATGATCTCCGTCAGCTTTTCAGAATAGTCCACGCTGTCCAGCTTGGGGCAGCCCACGAGGGTGATGTGTCCCTTGATGAACCGCTCATGGAAGGCGGCGTAGGCGTAAGCGGTGCAGTCGGCGGCGATGAGCAGCCGCGCCCCGTCGAAATACGGCGCATTCACCGGCACCAGCTTGATCTGCACCGGCCACTGGGACAGGCGGCTTGCCTGCTGCGCTTGCGGCGTTTCTGCGGTGGGCGCGTCCTCGCGCTGAATATTCCGGGACTGGCTGCCGGGGCAGCCGCAGGGCAGGGTCATGCCCTCCTTCCGCATTTTCCGCTGCTTATTTTCCATGACGGCCTGCTCGTCATAGGCCGCCGCCTCCCGCTCCACAAAGGTGATGGCCCCGGTGGGGCAGGCGGGCAGGCAGTCGCCCAGACCGTCGCAGTAGTCGTCCCGCATGAGCTGCGCCTTGCCGTCCACCATGGCGATGGCGCCCTCGTGACAGGCCGCGGCGCAGGCGCCGCAGCCGTTGCACTTATTCTCGTCGATCTCGATGATCCGTCGTTTCATGTTCAGTCCTCCTGTTGCTTTTGTGCGCTCATTGTACTATACTAAAAGCAACAAGTCGGTTGAATTTTCAACGAAAGGGGGCTTTTTATGAAAGAATTTTTTCCGATACTTCATACGGCGGCGCTTTTCTCCGGCATTTCCGATACAGAGCTTGCCGCCATGCTCTCCTGCCTTGGGGCAAGGATCAACGCCTTTCCCAAAGACTCCCGCCTGCTCCGTGCCGGGGAGGCGGTGGAGGAAGTGGGCCTCGTGCTGGCGGGCAGTGTCCTCATTGTACAGGAGGATATCTGGGGAAACCGCAACATCCTCTCCAAGGCGATGCCAGGACAGACCTTCGCAGAGGTGTTTGCCTGCGCGCCGGGCTCGGTTCTGAATGTGAGCGTGGAGGCGGAGAGCGCGGTGACGGTGATGTTCCTGCGCGTAAGGCGCGTTTTGAGCGTGTGTCCCTCCGCTTGCTCCCACCATAGCCGGATCATCCGCAACCTGCTGGGCGAGCTGGCGGAGAAAAACCTGCGGCTCAACGAAAAGCTCACCCACATGGGCCAGCGCACGACGCGGGCAAAGCTCATGTCCTATTTTTCCGCCGAGGCGCAGCGGCGCGGCGGCTATGAATTCGACATTCCGTTCTCCCGCCAGCAGCTTGCGGATTACCTCGGTGTGGAGCGCAGCGGGCTGTCCGTGGAGCTTGGAAAAATGCGGGATGAGGGCCTGCTCGACTTTCATAAAAGCCACTTTTTGCTCAAGGTGCCGGAGACGGACGGTCTTCCTCCTTCTGCGCGTTAAGAATCTCCCCTTCAAGCCCCCCTTTGGGCGTATTGGCAAGTGCGGATACACCGGGCAGAATGTTGGGCTTTTACAGAAGGAGAGCGCAACTACGAACCTGCAGAGATTGACAAGGTAGCGTCAGCTCGTACAATCTGATTTGATCATACCCACAGCCGCTTTGGCTGTGGGTATTTTCTGATTGAACTCCAAAAGCTTTGCAGAACTCAAGGAGCCTAATGCCAAATTCAGTATGTCACCAACTATGAGGAAAACATCCTTTAGAGAAAGGTCAAAACTCAGATGATTCGACAGGGAAGATGAACGGTGTCCTTTTGCGATGCCGCTTCTGAAAAATCACAGCTTCGCCCCTTAACGAAGACTTTAAGTTAAATCTGTTATACTGCTGCAGTCCCCTCGAAAATACAGACAGGAGAAAAAATTGACCGTATGATGAAAAAAAGATATTTCGCTATTCCCATTCTTGCAATCGCACTGCATTTTTTGCTGTCCAATCTGTTGTATTTCCTTGTGGAAAGGCTCGTTTTGGATGTTTTTCATATCTCCCCGCAGCAATTTATGAACTACTCATATTGGGGCGAGATTTTGATCTACGCTGTTCTTATCCTCGTATTCTTCACGCTCTATAAGCTGCTTTGGAGGAAAGAGATAAGTGAACCGCGCACAGCGACAAATTTCAAAGATGTGCTCGGCAGTCTGGTCGTGGGATTTGGCATTTGCGGAATCTCCGGTCTTTGGATCATGCTGGCAGAACAGCTTCCCTCGCTGCAAAAAAGCGTTGAGGCAATGAACGCCGGTGCTGAAAAATATTGCCGGCGGAAATGCATTTGGAACATTTATGATTGCGGTGATTGCTGCACCTATTGTAGAAGAAATTCTATTCCGCGGCATTGTGCTTCGCTCCATGCGGAAATTCACCCCCGCTTGGGCCGCGATTCTAATATCATCTGTACTCTTCGGCGTTTATCACCTGAATATCGTGCAGGCTGCCTATGCTACCTTCATGGGCATTGCCGCAGGAATCCTTTACGAGAAGAAAAGGAACCTGCTGTTTCCCATCCTCGTGCATTTCGCAAACAACCTCATTACTATGCTGCAGGGCTTTGCGCCATCCGAAGTGAATGAACTGATCAGCATTTTTATTCTGATCATGATCGCTCCAGCAGGCTATGTCGTCTGCCGTTCACTTAGACAGGGCAAAAGAGCAGATAGCATGTAAGGTTTTTATACAATGTATAAAGCATACAGCGGCACAGAGCAAAGTCTCTGTGCCGCTGTTTTTTGCTTTCTTTGTAATAGAAGCAGTATGGAAAAAGGGACCGGGGCACAGTAAGCAACGCCAAAGTCGCGGCAGCCCATCTTATCTGCCCAGGTATTTCCACAGGAATCTGATCCAGCTCCATGGTGCTGGCCAAGGAAGCAGGTACACACGGTTGAAATGACCGTCCCTAAGCCTCCAAAGATATTCAATGACCACAGGGCTTGTGTATGAGGAACACAACCCCTGTGGTCAACATATCCAGGACGAATATCCATTATGACGGCAAAAAGCAGAAGTCACGTCGGCGGATCAAAACCACACCTTTGCAGATACTCGACCACGCGCTCCCTTATCTGCTGTTATGGCAGTCGCCTATGCACTGTGCGGTTCGTTGCATCTTCACATATGCCCTCGGAACAGGGGTTGCTCACATATTCGCGAAGTTTTCCGCAGTAGAGCAGTGTGTGCGGCATTCTAAGGAACTGCATCGGCTGTATGATAGAGGAACGTAACTGTTCCGTGCCGTCAACCCGACTTTTTGCGAGAAGCTCTCCGACAAACTCCGAGCAATAATAGCAGCCCTCCTGCTTCCAGACAATATGGAAGTATGCCAGACATAAGCCAATATAGTTGTAGCCGTATTTCCTCCTCCGCTTCCACATCACATCGAGCATTTCTTTGAGCTCTGCGTGTTGTTCTTCTGTGACACTCACGCTCAGAACCAGCACCTTGGTTTCGGAAAAACGCTTGAAGGTACCGGTACGGGGCGACTCTATCACAAAGCCGCCCCAAAACGGATTATAGGGATTCCTGCGGCCAAAAGAGTACATCCTCTCTAAATCTCTGGACAGGCTGATGGAGGCGTGGTTATATTCTGCGCCGGTGATTTGTTTAAGGATCCGGGACAGAAGTGTTCCGGTCTGGCTGATTACGATGTACAGCTGTTTATTTTGATTGCTCATATGCGTATCCTCACAAGATTATCCACGGTGCCATGCTATTGGCATAAGAGGTGCTGCAGGTCTCGAAGAAGCCCGTTTCGACTATGTTAGCGTTGGTGTGCTGGATGACCCACTTCATGCTCTCCGGCTCGACCTCGAAGCCTCGATGCAGCGTTGGACAGCCGCGGCTCATCCAGCAGGTCTTTGCGTATACAGCTGCAATTGTTCGACCTTGATTGTATTTTCCCTCCGCTGCCGCTTCGAATTTCTCCATTTCCGAGCTTCTGATACTCACAATAACCTTATCATTGACCTGCAAATCCTCAAAAGAAATCTGTAACCTTCTGCGTGGCAAAGTCGCAATAGACCATAGGAGTAGACGGACAGTCGATCAAACACTCTTCACCTAAAGTGCTTTCATCGGCATCGTCCTTTACCGTTATGGTTTGCTTTGCTGCATCGACTTCCGTGATCACTGCATTGGCGGTCAGAAGCGAGTCATCCTTCAATGAACCGCACCCGGACAGGACTAGCAAGAGAGTCAATAAGCACAGAGCGATGTCGATTCCTCTTAAATTTCTATCCAGCAAAGTCGTATCCTCCTGTTTTTGCGCTGTGGGACTTATCCAATTTATGAAAAAGACACTTCTTCCGCTCCTCGCGTCAGGCGGGACAACGCGTTGATGTGACTGGGCCCAAAGGATGCTGTGTTTTCGCCGCAGCACCTTGCGCACCGCGCGGGCGGCTGGTCATGGAATGATTCGTGATATTGCTGTGAATTTCAAATGTCATGCATATTCTCCATCGTTGATCATTTCTGTTTTTTGCAGCCTGTCTGGTTCCTTGCAGAAGTGTTCCGTCCAGAGCAGAGTATTCATGGATTATGTTATCATAACAGGAATAAAGTTTATGTTAAGTCTGCCTATTATTCTTTAAGGGGTCATCTCAAATTCAACACACTGCTTTCCTCATGAGAATTTTTCTGCAGCGGGATAAATGACGTCCTTTGTCCGGCTCTTATAAATTGTAGTCAGGCAGCACCGGAATACCTTGCTCCCTGAAATCGTCACGCTTACTATGTATGCAGCGCTATCGCGGTATCACGCCAGCCTTGCGTTCACCAGATGGTACCGTGTCATCCCGTTTTCTTCATAGGGCTGAAATTCACCGATGACGGTGATCTCCGTCCCCAGCTCCGGGTAATCGTCCGGGTAGGTGAGATCCCCCTCCAGCACAAACTCCATCCCCTCAGCACAGCAGGCGGCGGCGTCTGAAATGATGCAGGCGTAGGACACCGGGTCAGGCTGTAAAACGCCGTCTGTCACGAGCTGATAGATAGAAAACGTCCCCCTGGCCTTGACGGTCTTGCCGAGGTAATGCGCCGGGTCATTGTAGAGCATATTGTAGACCTCGGAGTAGACCATGGTGCTGCTGAGCACCGTCAGATCCACATCCACTTTGCCGGCATAGGGCTGCGACGGCTTAGATCCCCCCGGCGTTTCCTGTTCTTTCGGCGTTGGAATGCTCTCAGCCGATGCAGACGCTTCTTCATTGGAAGAAAGCGTATCATTTCCTGCGTCCTTTTCGCGGCCTTTCCCGCAGGCGCAGAGGGAAAGCATCATGCAGGCAGCCAACAGCAGACAGAAAAATCCGTTTCATCCCGTTTCCCCTCCCCTTGCGCGGCCGATGGCCGAACAAACCAAAAATGCCAGAATATCCGCCGCCACGATGGTGGAACCCACCGGCGTCCCCGCCAGAATGGAGACCAGAATGCCCAGCACCGCGCAGCTCACTGACAGCACGGCCGAGCAGACCGTCACGGACCGGAAATTTTGAAAAAGGCGCATGGCGGACAGCGCCGGGAAAATCACCAGCGCGGAGATCAGCAGCGAGCCGACCAGATTCATCGCCAGCACGATCACCACGGCAACGATGACGGCGATCAGCAGATTGTACAGATCAGCCTTCGTCCCCACCGCCTTGGCAAAGTCCTCGTCAAAGGTCACGGCAAAGATCTTGTTGTAATAGAGCAGAAACGCCGCCACGACCACCACGGACAGTCCCGCACACAGCCAGACCTCGCTTCGGGACAGCGTCAGGATGGAGGTGGAGCCGAACAGCGTGCTGCACACATCGCCGGAGAGGTTGGACGAGGTGGAGAAGATGTTCATCAGCAGATACCCGATGGCCAGCGCTCCCACTGAGATCATGGCGATGGCGGCATCGCCCTTGATCTTCGTGTTCTGCCCCGTGCGGAGCAGCAGAACGGCACAGGCCACCGTGACGCCCAGCGTCAGGGGCATATCGTCTGTCAGCCCCAGCACAGCGGCAATAGCCATCGCGCCGAAGGCCACATGGGAAAGCCCATCGCCGATGAAGGAAAAACGCTTCAGTACCAGCGTCACCCCCAGCAGCGACGAGCACAGCGCAATCAGTACGCCGACGATGAGCGCGTAGCGCACAAAGGGATAGGTCCAGTAGAACGCGATTTTTTCAAGGATCGCCGTCATTATACCTCACCGCCTTTCTGCCATGCCTGGGGGAACTCGTTCAGGTAGGCCGCCTTGGTACCGAAAAAACACCGTGTCTCCGATGTGCAGGATATGGCTGGCATATTGCAGCGCCGCGTTCAGGTCATGGGAGATCATCACAACGGTGATGCCATCCTCGTAATTGAGCTTTTGAATAAGCGCATACATTTCCGCTGTCACCTTGGGGATCGAGTCCAGAGACCGGCTCGTCAAGAAACAGCATTTTCCTGGGTAGCGCACAGGGCGCGGGCGAGCAACACCCGCTGCTGCTGACCGCCGGAGAGCGTCCGGTAGCAGCGTTTGGCAAGAGGTGTGATCTGCATTTTCTCCATAGCGTCCGCCGTCAGTTTCTTCTCTTCTCTGTTGTAGAAGGGGCGGCTGCCGCAGCGCCCCTGGCATCCGGAGAGAACGATCTCTCTCACGGATGCCGGGAAGTCCTTCTGGACCTGCGTTTGCTGCGGCAGATAGCCGATCTCATTTTTCCTCAGCCCGTCGCCCGTCAAAATTCTGCCGCTGATGGGCATCTGCAAGCCGAGGATCGTTTTCATAAGGGTACTCTTGCCGGAGCCGTTTTCTCCCACGATGCAGAGGTAGTCGCCCGCAAAGACCTGGAAACTCAAGTCTTGCAGAACGGGCTTCCCATCGTAGCCGACGCAGAGCTTTTGACAAGTGAGCTGAGCCATCAGACTACCTCCCTTAACCCAGTGCCTCTTTCAGCACAGAAAGGTTCTGCTCCATCACGGAAAGGTAGGTTGTGCCATTTGCCACATCCTCAGAGGTGGTGGACTGCATGGAGTCCATGGTCAGCACCTTCTGGTTCTTTGCGGCGGTGTTCCGGACGATGGTTTCCGCGAGCTTGTGGTTCTTGCCCTCAATGGTCAGCACGCAGGGAAGCCCCAGTTTTCGTCCACTTTCTTTGCAAGGAACGAAACGGTTTCAAAGCTGGCTTCCGTCTCGGCGGAGCAACCAATGAAAGCGGCATAGTAGTTCAGACCGTAGTCATCTACCAGATAGCGGAATGGGAAGCGGTCGCCGAACAGGACAGTCTTGCGCGCCGCGCTGTCCACGGCGGATTGGTACGCGCCATCCAGCACGGAAAGCTTTTCGATATAGGCGGAGGCGTTGGCGGCGTAGGTATCCTTGTTGTCGGGGTCAAGCTCCTGCAGGGCCTCGGAGATCGCAGTTACCAATGTTTCGGCGTTCTTCAAGGACAGCCAGACGTGCTCGTCCTTTTCCTCCCCATGGTCATGCCCCATCAGCTCGTCCAAAGGATGTCCTCTACGGAAAGCGCGTCCTTCACAAAAAAACGGATTGGTCTTGGCACTCATCAAGGCATCGAAGCCGTCGTTGCCGAAGTAGATATGGAAATGCTCGCCTCGCCCGGCTCGTGGCCATGGTCGTTGAACTGCACATTTTGGGCGCATCGGCACTGAGTCGTTTCGAACTGATAGCGGACGCTGCGAATCCGCCTTGGTGCCCTCGTCATTCCGTTCGGCTGATAACCGGCATAGGTGTATTCAGCGGAAACGGTTTTTTGCCGTCTGCATAAGTGAAGGCGATGTTGTTTCCTTCAGTCGATATCTTCTCGGCAATTGCCATTTTGCGGCCTTATACTTCTCCAAATAGGTGTCCTTTGTGGTCGAGCTGTCCTCGTCCTCCTCCGCCCTCGCTCGCAAAGGCATCGTCCAGCGTTCCGTCCAGCGCAAAGGGGTAGGCAGGGACTGCCAGATGCCCGCCCAGTCGGACAGGCTTCTGTCCTGAACCTCATGATCTTCAAAGGTGGAAACCTCCTTGCTGTGGTCATGGGCGTGCTCTGCTTCCTGCATCCCCTCGACGGTCTCCTCCGTTTTCACGGAATCGCCCAGCATCTCCAGCAGGTTGATGACCTTCATCTTCTTGTTGACGGCGTTTTTCAGGACGCTCTCCACCCAGCCGTCGGACTCGCCGCCCACATAGACGAACAGGTCGCAGTCGGAAATCTTGACGATGTCATCCGCTGTGGGCTGGTAGCTGTGCAGGTCAACACCGCTGTTCAGCAGCATGGTCAGGTCGGTGCTCTCGGCCTTGTCGCCGAGAATTTCTCTGACCCAGTCGTATTCGGGGAAAATGGTGGTGACGACGCTCAGTTTATTAGAATCGCTCTCCCCCGTCTCTGCGGCGTTCTTTTGCCGCAGCCGGCAAGCAGGCTGACCGCCATGGCCAGCGCAAGAACCAGGGTGATAATTTTCTTCATCATATGGATAAAACCTCCGAATTATTGAAAAATAGGCGCAAAAATACAAGGGCAGCGGCAAAACCGCAAGAGCCTATCCGAAAACGGATAGACTTCGCCCTTGTAAAAGTCCTGTTTTTAATTCGAAAGCTTTACCTTGAGAGAAACAAGCGTCAGCGTGCCGATCATCTCTGTGCAGGGAACGCAGGATCGCCCTGCACACGGTATATGTAAACGCAGCGGAGATCGCCGCGGCAGCACCGGCAAGCCCCAGAGATTTCAGCAGATTCTCGCAGATGCTGATCTGGCGGCAGATGGCGCAGTCGTCGCCGGAGCAGTCGTGGTTGGCTTCGACCGCAATGTAGATCGCCGAGGACAGCATGACAACGGCCAGCACGGCTGCCAGCAGGCGCGTCATAAAGCAAGGCTTCTTTGTCATGGTCTGTCCTCCCTTCTGTTCGTTATTTTCCTTGCAGCCCAAACAGGTTCCATAGAGGATCGTGTCGGCTGCGTCCAGCGTGAATTGCTCGCTCTGCGCCAGGTGCTTTGCAAACAGGGCAGCGTTGCTGTCGGCCATGTGAAAGGTTTTGCCGCACTTCACACAGCTCATGTGCAGCGCGCCCTTGCAGCCCTTGGCGTCAAGATACTGATAAAACGCTTCATGCGACCCGCTTTTGGCGCTGCGGCGCACCTTTTCTTCCGCCTCCAACTGTGCAAGGTTTCGATACACGGCGCTGAGGCTGATTTGTTTCTCTGCCAGCGTGTCCGCCATCTGGCGTGCAGTCAGCAGCTCGTCTGGATGCTCCCCCAAAAAAGCAAGCAGGGCTCTTCGCTGTTTTGTGTTATAGCCTGACATCAGCCGCCCTCCAATCTGCGAACCATTCGCAGATATTATAGCATCATTTCCCCTTTTGTCAATATCATCCCGCGATACCGGCGTCTTTCCGACAGTTCAAAATCTGTCAGCGCCAAAAGAAACAGCAGCGCAGCAAAAGCTTCAATCCGGTGGGAGCTTACGCAGTCAAAAGCAGTCTGCATCTTACATCTTCATCCACCGGCTCCAGTTCTTTTTCCATCGTACAGGATAGATCCCATAGCAGCTGACATTCCTCGTCATCCTCTGTGGTCAAGCTGCCTAATTCATCCCACCGCAGAATGATTCGATACAGCGTCAGAGCCTCCTGCTCCGTGAGTCTTAATTCCATAAAAATGCCTCCCTCTCAGCTGCTTTTCAACAGGAAATCAGCGGTAAGCGATATCGTACATTTCATCGCGTTAGCCGCATCTCATTCTCAAACTGCTCCATCGCCTCCTGCCGGCTGGGAACTTGTGCAAGCGTACAGGAAAACGGCTGGCCGAATAGGGGTTGGGACAGAGTCTCCGCCCAATGCGTCAGCACCTCTGGAGTGAGGGGGCGCTCCTCCCGGAGAAAGATCACCCCGTAATAGGGCGGTACAGACGGGGAAAGCAGCTGTGTCAGCGGGACGCCGCTCCGGACGGAGGCGTTGCAGAAATGCATCTCCGGCGAAAAAAGCGGATAGTACAGCGCCCCGACGAACCAGTCCTGTTCACCGCTTCTGAGCCGCCTTGCCTGCTCCAGAAAGTGCGGATGATCCGGGTTATCCGGCTCCACAAACTCACCGTCCAGAATGGTCTGGTGAAGGGCGGAGAGGTTATGGAAATCAAAGTGGAAAAATGGCGCCTTTCCCGCCTCGTCCTCGGAAAGAGAAAACTCAGCCGCGTGGAAAGGCTCCCAGTCCTTGCAGCAGCGGTAATAGCCCCACCAGTAGTTCCAGTCATAAATATGCAGATATTTTTTTGCCTTTGCAGTCCATAGATGTACTCCATTCTGACAATGCGGGCACAAGAGAAAATCACAGGGAACTCGCCACCCGGTACCAACAAAATCTTTTCTAAGTCCGTCTTTTTCAAGAAAGGTGCTCAAAGGCAGTGTGGTGCGCTTCTCATCGGCTCACCGGAATGGAAATCTCGAAAACGGCGCCGGTGTCTCCGTTGTACGCGCGGATCGTCCCTCTATGCAGATGAACGATCTCCTTCGTCAAGGCAAGGCCGATGCCGGATTTTCCGCTTTTCCCCATGTAGAAGCGGTCGAAGATGTGCGGCAGGTCCGCTTCGGCAATGCCGTCCCCGTCATCCTGTATGCGTATCGTCACATGCCGCTTGTCTGCGCGGCAGGTCAGGCGCAGCTCGCTGCGGGCATAGCGCACGCCGTTGGACAGGATATTGGTGACTGCTCTGCGCAGCCGGGTATCGTCGCAGCTGACCATAACGGGCTCCTCGGGGAAATCCGGCACGATGGCGATGCCGCTGGCGGCTGCCGGCTCTACGGCGCGTATGCCGTCGTAAAGCAGCTCCCGAATATCCATCTCGGAAAGGGCAAGCAGCTGCCGCCCCATATCGATTTTCGAGATGTCCAGGAGCTCGTCCACCAGCTCCGTCATGCGGTCGCTCTCCTCAAGGATCACCTCTGCAGCGCCGCCCGCATCCATTACGCCCGCCTGTATGCCCTCCGCATAGCCCTGTATCGCCATAAGCGGCGTTTTCAGCTCGTGTGAGGCATTCTGGAAGAAGGTCTGCTGCCGCTCCGCCTCCTTTTCAATATCTCGGCCGAAGCGGAACCCCAGCAGGCACATGACGGAGGAGATCGCCAGCAGCACCGCAAAGAACGCCCAGTTCAGCGTCACGATATAGCGGGTGATAGGCCCGATGTCTATGTACATGATATAGGCGTACGGCGTTTCCCAATCGTCCTGCTCCTCCTGCACGGACATGAATATCAGGTGATGCCTGTCCGTTTTGAAGGTATAGCATTGGTTGAGCGATAGATCCCGCCCCTTGCAGTATTCCAGCAGTTTTTTCTCCAAGCGATATGCGTCCCTGTTCCAACCGCTTGATTGATTGGCATTATCCAGCTCTAAAAATACGATGCTTGGCGTAAGGAAGTGCTCCTCAGCGTCATTCCATCCACCGTCAAAAAAGGATTCATCGTCGGTATAGGGGATGGTGCGGTTCTGGTACTGTGCCTCGCTGATGAGCGCTTTTTTTGCCTCACGCACAAAGTGTGCGGGTATAATGAGGTTCACCGCCAGCATGAACAGTGCAAAGAGCAGCAGAGCCGAGCCGAGGATCAAATACACGATCCGCAGTTGATGTTTTTCATGTACACTCCGCTCCCTTCAGCTTATAACCAAAGCCCCAGATGGTGCTTACGCTGACGGTGCTGCCCGCTTGCAGCAGCTTTTTCCGGATACGGCGCAGCGTTTCATCGGTCACGCGGGTCTCCACCTCCGAGTCGAAGCCCCACACCGCGCTGAGCAGCTCCTCGCGGGAATAGGCCTTTTCCGGCTGCTTCAGCATATAGCTGAGCAGCCGCAGCTCGGTCTGGGTCAGCGCCACGATCGTGCTTCCGCAAAAGACGGCGTTTTCCGTAGCGGAATAGCGGATATCCCCGTAATGCAGCTCATCCTCCTCCGCCGCTGTTTTTCCTCGGTCCATCTCCACGCGGCGCAGCAGCGCCTTCACCTTCATCAGTAATATCGTTGGACGAAGGGCTTGGTGAGATAATCGTCGCTGCCTTGACTGATGCCCATGACGTAGTCCAGCTCGCTGTCTTTGGCTGTAAGCAGGATGATGGGAATATCGGAAACAGAGCGAAGCTCCCGGCACACGGTAAGTCCGTCCGTGCCAGGCATCATAATGTCCAAGATTACAAGCTCCGCAGGCTCCTGACGAAATGCCTCCAACAGCGCGTCACCGCTTTCAAAGGAGCGCACGGTATATCCGTCGCTTGCGAGGAAGCTATGCAGCAGCTCCCGTATGCTCTTTTCATCGTCTGCCAGATAAATGGTATGTCCCATGCGTCCTCCTGCAAGCAGCGCCAAATGCTGCGCGTGGGCGCAGCATCGGCAGGATGTTGATTTTATACTATCAGAATATCGTCTTTCCGTCAAAGGGGGCAGATGCCGCTTTCGCAGCCGGTATCGCCCCAGATGGAATTGTACAGCTCGCACAGCCGGCTGTCGATCTCCGTAAGACGGTTGTAGTCGGCGATCAGCGCGTCCTTTTCCGCGTCGGTCAGGAAGCTCAGGCTGCGGATGAAGCGGCCTCATCGTAGTTGTCGAAGTCGTAGTCGTCCGGAAGATCAAGTACGCTTCATCTACCTTGTCCCACAGGTCGGCGTGCTTTTCGCAGACGCGGTCATACTCCTGCTCCAGGGTGTCGATCTCGTCCAGCACCTTGGGGTCGGCCTTTTCCAGCGCCTTCTCGTAAAGCGGCATATTGTCGCAGTCGGGCAGCTGAGCATACAGTGCCTCCATCTGGGCGTCCAGCTCATCCAGCTCCTTGATGTCCGCCAGAAGCGTTTCCTTCTCCGCCTCCGTCAGGGCATCGGTGTTACGGATAAACGCTGCTTCGTCAAAGTTTGTGAAGTCGTAGTCGTCGGGCAGGGCGTTGCAGATTTCGTCCAGCTTTTCCCACAGCGCCACGTTTCTCTGGAAGATGGCGTCGCTCTTTTCCTCAATCGCCTCGATCTGCTCCCAGATGGCGTCCTCGTTTTCGGTTGCAATTTTAGTAACAGGCTCCATTGGTACGGATGTGGCGGCAAAGGCGGAGGTTGCCGTTCCGATGGCGGTTACCGTCAACGCAAGTGCCAATACAAGGCTCCAAATCGTTTTCTTTTTCATGGTATGTTACGCTCCTTTTTGAAGTATGTTGTGGTTGTGTATCAACCTTGACTGCATCATACCAGAAGCGGCCTCGGATTTCCCCCGCAAAAGTGCATGGAAAGTGTCACAAAAGTGCAACGAGACCAATCCGGAAAATGAACGAAAGCCCGCTCCACGCCTCAAGGGCAGAAACGGGCGGACGTTCTTATTCTGATTTCACTTCGCGCATCAAGATGGACCTCATTCATATATTTCCCGGTCCGTTTGTAAAGGCAAGCCATTTTGCGCCGTAAAAATCAAAGTAGAAGCGCTGCCCCACCTCGTTTTCCACAAAGCGCCTTTTAATATGATACCAGCCGCGAAGCTCATCTCGCAGGGCGGCGTCCATGGAGATTGGCTCTACCCATACGCAGTCGTACCCGGTAAGCTCGTCCCTTCTCAACGGCATGGATACTGCCGCGCCGGGTGTTGCAAAGGCCGGAGGCAGAACATACACTTCGGTTACATCTGCCAGCGACAGACGCATCCCGCTTGCGAAGAGAAGCTCTCCTTCTATCGCATTCACCATTGCCCAGCCATATCGGCTTGAGAAGACGGGTGTATCATGAAAAGCCGGCAGAGCTTCCGGCGGAATCGGCTGAAGCATATCTGCCCGATGATATAAGAATCGCTGCAAGCTCATATACGGCCTATTGCGGTCTGACTGCACCTCACTTGCGGAAGTCATAAATACCGCTTGTGTCGTTCACCAAGCACGAACTATTCCTTTCGATTGGCTACAGCTTGCAGGCAGATTGACAAGAGGATTGCACAAGAAACCGCATAACTTGCAGCTGTCATTCCAACCGTTCCGAATAGGAATAACGGAACAATCGAAAGCAGTAGTGAGATGACGCTGCAAACAAACATGGCTTTTCTGAGGCTGGCAGCGTTGTCAAATTTGAACAAGGCAATTGCACCAAGCAGGATAATCAAAATT